>OFCL01000337.1_pt1 | contig 21534 bp, 17 predicted proteins | sample 1520811 | NCBI WGS metagenome assembly OFCL01 (sample SAMEA2699030, study PRJEB24076) | metagenome | biome: Human gut stool | place: Spain | collected 2012-03-22 | reverse complement strand
TTTCCCGCGTGTTGAACGGCACAGGTCAGGTGAAAGAGAGCACCCGCCAACAGGTCTTTAAAGCGATGGAAGAGCTGGGCTACCGGCCCAATTTCCTTGCCCGTTCGCTGGCCAATCAGACCAGCAATAGTATCGGGCTGGTCGTCTCCACCTTTGACGGCTTCTACTTTGGCCGTCTGCTGCAGCAGGCGTCACGCCAGACCGAAGCCTGGGGAAAGCAGCTTATCGTCACCGACGGCCATGATACGCCGGAGCGCGAAGAGGAAGCGGTGCAGATGCTCGCCGACCGGCAGTGCGATGCGATCATCCTCTATACCCGGCACATGAGCGAGAAGGCGATCATGTCGCTGATTAACTCGATCGCCATGCCGCTGGTGGTGATTAACCGCGATGTGGCGCAGGCCCGCGAACGCTGCGTGTTCTTCGAACAGCAGGAAGCCGCCTTCCAGGCCGTGGAGTATCTGATTACCCAGGGCCACCGCGATATCGCCTGCATCACCGTCCCGATGCATACCCCTACCGGCCAGGCTCGCCTGCAGGGCTACCGCAACGCGCTGATAAAACATGGTATTGAGTGGGATCCGAGCCGGGTGAAGTATGGGGACTCGACGATGACCCGCGGCTACGAACTGTGCCGGGAACTGCTGGACGAGAAAGCCCGCTTCAGCGCGCTGTTTTCCTGTAACGATGATATGGCGCTGGGGGCGTCAAAGGCGCTGCATCAGGCGGGGCTGCGTATTCCACAGGATGTGTCGCTGTTTGGCTTCGACGATGCGCCAAGCGCGAAATGGCTGGAGCCGGGGCTGTCGACGGTTTATCTGCCCATCGACAACATGATCACTACGGCTATCGACCAGGCGATCAAGCTTGCCAATCAGCAGCCGATAGAAACGATCCCGCCGTTTACCGGCACGCTGGTGCTTCGCGAGTCGGTGACGACGGGACCTTTTTTTAAATAAGCTCTAAGGCCAGCAGCTCCTGGATGGTCTGGCGACGGCGGATCAGCCGCGCCTTGCCGCCATCAAACAGCACCTCCGGCAGCAGCGGACGGCTGTTATAGTTGGATGACATCGAAGCCCCGTAGGCGCCGGTGTCATGGAGCACCAGATAATCCCCAGGCGCTACCGCCGGCAGCAGGCGGGTCTCGACTTTGCCCCCCTCCTGCTGGGTAAAGACATCCCCGGATTCGCACAGCGGCCCGGCCACCACGGTTTCGACCTGCGGCGCGGCGCTGAGATCCCGGCCATCCCCCGCCAGAGCGGTGATATGGTGATAGCTACCGTACATTGCCGGGCGCATCAGGTCGTTAAAGCCGGCGTCAATCAGCACGAAGTGACGGCTGCCCATCGCTTTCACGCTGCGCACCTGCGACACCAGCACGCCGGACTCGGCCACCAGGAAGCGTCCTGGCTCAATCTCCAGTTTCACCGGGTGCCCCAGATGGGCCGCGATCTGCTCCCGGGCGCGGTTCCACAGGCCATAATAGTGGGCGGTGTCGATGGCCTCTTCACCTTCGCGGTAAGGAATCGACAGACCGCCGCCGGCGGAGATGGCCTGCAGATCCTGGCCAAAGTCGACGACCTGGCGCACCATCGCGCCGCACACCTGCTCCAGGTGACCATAGTCAACGCCAGAGCCGATATGCATATGGATCCCGACCAGCTGCAGCTGATAGCGACGCATCACTTCCAGCGCCGCCGGCAGGTGGCTGTACCAGATGCCATGCTTGCTATTCTCACCGCCGGTATTGGTTTTCTGGCTGTGGCCGTGGCCAAAGCCCGGGTTGACGCGCAGCCAGACGCGATGGCCCGGCGACACCTCGCCCAGCTGGCTCAGCATGTCGATCGAGCCGGCGTTCACCGGGATCTGTAACGCCTTCACCCGATCGAGGGTGGCGTCGTCGATCAGATCGGCGGTAAAGACGATATCCTCGGGATTCTGCTGCGGATCGTAGCCTGCCGCCAGCGCCCGCTCGATCTCCCCCAGCGACACCGAGTCCACCTTCACCCCCTGCTCACGCATCAGACGCAGAATATGAATGTTAGAGCAGGCTTTTTGCGCAAAACGCACCACGTCGAACTGGCTGAGCTGGGCTATCTGGCGGCGAATAATCTGCGCATCATAGACCCAGACCGGGCAGCCAAATTCCGCCGGCAGGCGCAGCAGGTTGTCCGCGGTCAGGTCAGTATCGGTGGCGTAAAGCGAGTGTGGCATAAGAACTCCGGTGCAGTGCGTGTGTTGGTCGCTGTTTTTTCTGATTACGCCACAGTGACAGACGAATAAAAAATATCGTTTTATCGCGACTCTATGCAAAAATGATATGGTTCCAGCCGAGCCTCACGGAGACCGCATGCCAGCCGTCAATTTGCGTCATATCGAAATCTTTCACGCGGTGATGACCACCGGCAACCTGACCGAAGCGGCGAGGATGCTGCACACCTCGCAACCCACGGTCAGCCGCGAGCTGGCGCGCTTTGAGAAGGTGCTCGGCCTGCAGCTGTTTGAGCGGACCCGCGGTCGCCTGCAGCCGACGGTGCAGGGCCTGCGTTTGTTTGAGGAGGTTCAGCGCTCCTGGTATGGCCTGGACCGTATCGTCAGCGCCGCCGAGAGCCTGCGCGAGTTCCGCCAGGGCGAGCTGTCGATCGCCTGTCTGCCGGTGTTTTCCCAGTCCTTTCTGCCGCTGCTGTTGCCGCCGTTTCTCGCTCGCTACCCGGAGGTCAGCCTGCAGATCGTCCCCCAGGAGTCGCCGCTGCTGGAGGAGTGGCTCTCCGCCCAGCGCCATGACCTTGGCCTGACGGAGACCCTGCATACCCCCGCGGGCACCGAACGCACCCCGCTGCTGACGCTGAATGAAGTCTGCGTGCTGCCCGCCGGCCATCCGCTGGCGGCGCAGGCGACACTGACCCCCGCCGATTTTCAGGGCGAAAACTATATCAGCCTGTCGCGCACCGACAGCTATCGCCAGCTGCTCGACGCCCTGTTCCTTGAGCATCAGGTTAAACGGCGGATGGTGGTCGAAACCCACAGCGCGGCCTCGATCTGCGCCATGGTGCGCGCCGGCGCCGGGATCTCGGTGGTGAATCCGTTAACCGCCCTGGACTATGCCGATAGCGGCGTAGTGGTGCGCAGCTTCAGCGTCGAGGTGCCGTTTACCGTCAGCCTGATCCGCCCTCTCCACCGCCCGCGCTCGGCGCTGGTCGACGCCTTTGTTGCCCACCTGCAGCAGAGTCTGCCGCAGATCCTCACGCCGCTGGCGTCGGTCCTGCAGAGAGCATAAAGTTGACCGCGTCTTCCGCGTGGATCGCCGCGGTGTCAAAGACCGGCAGCGGGCTGAGCTCGGCAGGCACCAGCAGGCCAATCTCCGTACAGCCGAAAATAACCCCTTCCGCCCCCTGCTCCGCCAGGGCGGCGATCGTCTGCAGATAATAATCCCGCGACGCCTCGCTGAAGGTGCCGAGACAAAGTTCGTCGAAGATGATCTGATTGATCTGCGCCCGATCGTCAGCCTCAGGGATCAGCGTCTCGATGGCAAACTGCTCCTGCAGACGACCGCGGTAAAAGGTCTGCTCCATGGTATAGCGGGTGCCCAGCAGCGCGACCCGGCGCTGACCTTTGGCGGCAATCGCCCGTCCGGTGGCATCGGCAATATGCAGGAAGGGAACCTGGCAGCGGGCGGCGATGGCATCTGCGACTTTATGCATGGTGTTGGTGCACAGGACAATGCCTTCGGCCCCCGCCTGCTGCAGCCCGACCGCGGCCTCAGCAAGGATCTCTCCGGCGCGATCCCAGTCGCCGGCGGACTGGCAGGCTTCGATGTCGTGAAAATCGACGCTGTGCAGCACCAGGCTGGCAGAGTGCAGGCCGCCCAGTCGCGCCTTAACGCCCTCATTGATCAACCGATAATAGGGGATCGTGGACTCCCAGCTCATGCCGCCTAACAGGCCAATGGTTTTCATCTTCTGCTCCTTATGTCGTTTCTGCCAGTGAAGCAAACTTGTGATCAACTTTCCACTTCTCTGGCCGCGTATTTCTTTTTCATGAAGAGTGGGATAAGTTAAATGAAACAATGTTTCACTTTAACAACAGGATCGCCAGATGTTTATTTTTCATAAAGACACCACCCCTGAAGACCTCGGCAATGGCGTAACCCGCCGCATTCTGGCCCACGACGGCAAAATGATGGCCGTGGAGGTGAATTTTGCCGCCGGCGCCGTCGGCCCGATGCATAACCATCCTCACGAACAGCTCACCTATGTGCTTTCCGGCGAGTTCGAGTTCACCATCGGCGAGGAGACGCGCGTCGTCAGCGCCGGCGATACGTTGTATAAGCGGCCGGGGATTATGCACGGCTGCGTCTGCCTGCAGCCCGGCACGCTGCTCGATACCTTTACTCCCATTCGCGAAGATTTTCTTGAAGGCTAATCCATAACGGGGGCGTTCGCCGTCCCCGGTTACTGCCCGGCGCCCTTCAATAAAAAGATGCGGCCACAATCATTATCCTGGTAATTATATTTCCCGCTCAGTTAAGCCTAATTTTTCATTCCTTTCAGGCGCCCTTTACGGCCAAAATGCTTACCACCTCACCTTTTTGAAACATCGTTTCGACTTTGATCACATTTCCATCCTGATCTGCATGACGCAGAAACAAATCGCAATAAAATGAAATTAAAACGGTGTTTTATAAAAACCAGTTCAGCATAAAAAAAGGGGCTGTCAGCCCTTACCTGCTAGACCAGTTAAAGAATAACCCATTAATTAACAAGGACATGTTAAGCAGAGGAAGCGTTCAGACATTTTTGCGTTGTCAGGCGTAAAAGGCCGACAGCGCGGCGTCACCGGATCCGTATTACAACTCGTAAGCCAGGTAGGTATGTATGAATGAAAACAAGCTGCTGGGATTGGCATGGATATCGCCCTATATCATCGGGCTGATCGTCTTTACCGCTTTTCCCTTTGTTTCATCTTTCTTTCTCAGTTTTACCGAGTACGACTTGATGAGCCCGCCGGTATTTAACAGCATCGAAAACTATCGCTATATGTTGACCGAGGATAGCCTGTTCTGGAAATCGATGGGGGTGACCTTTGCCTACGTCTTTTTAACCATCCCCTTAAAACTGGCTTTCGCCCTCGGCATTGCTTTTGTGCTCAATTTCAAACTGCGCGGCATCGGCTTTTTCCGCACCGCCTACTACATTCCGTCGATCCTCGGCAGCTCGGTGGCGATTGCCGTGCTGTGGCGCGCCCTGTTCGCCATTGACGGCCTGCTGAACAGTTTTCTCGCCGTCTTTGGCATCGATGCCATCAACTGGCTGGGGGAACCCTCCCTGGCGCTGATGTCGGTCACCCTGCTGCGCGTCTGGCAGTTTGGCTCCGCGATGGTCATCTTCCTCGCCGCGCTGCAGAACGTTCCGCAGTCGCAGTATGAGGCGGCAATGATTGACGGCGCCTCAAAGTGGCAGATGTTCATGAAGGTCACCGTGCCGCTGATCACCCCGGTGATTTTCTTCAACTTTATTATGCAGACCACCCAGGCGTTCCAGGAGTTTACCGGCCCGTACGTGATAACCGGCGGCGGTCCGACCTATTACACCTACCTGTTCTCACTCTATATCTACGATACCGCCTTTAAGTACTTCGACATGGGCTATGGCGCCGCGCTGGCATGGGTGCTGTTCCTCGTCGTGGCGGTCTTTGCGTCGATCGCCTTTAAGTCATCGAAATACTGGGTCTTCTACTCCGCCGATAAGGGAGGCAAAAATGGCTGATATTCAACAGATGGCGCCGGTGATGAGCGACGCCGATCGTGAGGTCGCCCGTACGCTGCGCCGGGAAAAGGTGAGCCGGGTGGTGCGCTACGTCGTGCTGATATTCGTCGGCCTGCTGATGCTCTACCCGCTGGCGTGGATGTTCTCCGCCTCGTTCAAGCCGAACCATGAGATCTTCACCACCCTCGGGCTGTGGCCTGCCCATGCCACCTGGGACGGGTTTATCAACGGCTGGAAGACCGGCACCGAATACCATTTCGGCCACTATATGCTGAACACCTTTAAGTATGTGATCCCGAAAGTGGTGTTAACGATCATTTCCTCCACCATCGTGGCGTACGGCTTCGCACGCTTTGAGATCCCGTGGAAGAAGTTCTGGTTCGCAACGCTTATCACCACCATGCTGCTGCCAAGCACCGTCCTGCTGATCCCGCAGTACCTGATGTTCCGCGAAATGGGGATGCTGAACAGCTATCTGCCGCTGTACCTGCCGCTGGCCTTCGCCACCCAGGGATTCTTTGTCTTCATGCTGATCCAGTTTCTGCGCGGCGTGCCGCGCGATATGGAAGAGGCGGCGCAGATCGACGGCTGCAACTCCATCCAGGTGCTGTGGTATGTGGTGGTGCCGATCCTCAAGCCGGCCATTATCTCGGTGGCGCTGTTCCAGTTTATGTGGTCGATGAACGACTTTATCGGTCCGCTGATCTACGTCTACAGCGTCGATAAGTATCCCATCGCGCTGGCGCTAAAAATGTCTATCGACGTCACGGAAGGCGCGCCGTGGAACGAAATTCTGGCAATGGCGAGCATCTCCATTCTGCCGTCCATCATTGTCTTCTTCCTGGCTCAACGCTACTTCGTGCAGGGCGTGACCAGCAGCGGAATCAAAGGTTAAGAGGGAAATATCATGGCTGAAGTGATTTTCAACAAACTGGAAAAAGTCTACTCCAACGGGTTTAAAGCGGTGCATGGTATCGACCTGAAGATTGCCGATGGCGAATTTATGGTGATCGTCGGCCCCTCCGGCTGCGCCAAATCGACCACCCTGCGCATGCTGGCGGGTCTGGAGACCATCAGCGGCGGCGAGGTGCGGATTGGGGACAAAATCGTCAACAACCTGGCGCCTAAATCCCGTGGCATCGCGATGGTGTTCCAGAACTACGCCCTCTATCCGCATATGACGGTGCGCGAAAACCTCGCCTTCGGCCTGAAGCTGAGCAAGCTGCCGAAGGCGCAAATCGACAGACAGGTGGAAGAAGCGGCGAAAATTCTCGAACTGGAAGAACTGCTCGATCGCCTGCCGCGCCAGCTCTCCGGCGGCCAGGCGCAGCGCGTGGCGGTGGGCCGGGCGATCGTCAAAAAACCGGACGTCTTCCTGTTCGACGAACCGCTCTCCAACCTTGACGCCAAGCTGCGCGCCTCGATGCGGATCCGCATTTCCGATCTGCATAAGCAGTTGAAAAAATCTGGCAAACCGGCGACCACCGTCTACGTCACCCACGATCAGACGGAAGCGATGACCATGGGCGACCGCATCTGCGTGATGAAGCTCGGCCACATTATGCAGGTTGATACCCCGGACAATCTCTACCACCAGCCGAAAAATATGTTTGTCGCCGGGTTTATCGGCGCGCCGGAGATGAATATTCGTCCCAGCCAGCTGGTTGAGCACGGTGGTCGCCTGTATTTGACGCTGGGCGATCAGCGGCTGCCGCTCAACGATCGGCTGCAAAGCAAAGTTGAAACCCATAAGAATCAGCAGGTGTTCTTTGGCGTGCGCCCGGAGTTTGTCTCTCTCTCCGATGAACCGTTTGCCGAAGGTTCCTGCGCGGGTGAAATGGTACGCGTAGAAAACATGGGACATGAATTCTTTGTTTATCTCAGGGTTGCTGATTATGAGCTGACCGCCCGCGTGCCGTCGGACGATGCGAAGCCGATGATTGCCAAGGGACTGAATCGCAAAGTCTATTTCACCTTTGATCTCAACAAGTGTCACATCTTTGACGCCAAAACCGAACAGAACCTCTCTCTGTGAACCCTGGAGCATAACAATGAAAAACGTGCTGATAAGCGCCACCCTCTCCGCCACCCTGGGCCTTAGCGCCTTCTCTTCGCTAGCGCAGGATGTCGACCTGCGTATGTCCTGGTGGGGGGGCAACGGCCGCCATCAGGTCACCCTCAAGGCGCTGGAGGAATTCCACAAACAAAACCCAGACATCAACGTCAAAGCAGAATACACCGGCTGGGACGGCCATCTTTCACGCCTGACCACCCAGATTGCCGGCGGTACCGAGCCTGACGTGATGCAGACCAACTGGAACTGGCTGCCGATCTTTTCGAAAAATGGCGATGGCTTTTACGATCTGAATACCCTGAAAGACGAGATCGACCTCAGCCAGTTCGACGCCAAAGAACTGCAGTCCACCACGGTCAACGGCAAGCTTAACGGTATTCCAATTTCCGTCACCGCCCGCGTCTTCTACTTTAACGACGAAGCATGGAAAAAGGCGGGCATCCCCTTCCCGAAAACCTGGGATGAACTCATGGCGGCGGGAAAAACTTTCGAAAGCAAGCTCGGGAAACAGTACTACCCGGTGGTGCTCGAACACCAGGACGTGCTGGCCCTGCTCAACTCTTATATGGTGCAAAAATACAATCAGCCGGCCATCGATGAGAAAGGGCGAAAATTCTCCTACAGCAAAGCGCAGTGGGCGGATTTCTTCGGTATGTATAAGAAGCTTATCGACAGCCATGTGATGCCGGACACCCGCTACTATGCCTCCTTCGGCAAGAGCAACATGTACGAAATGAAGCCGTGGATCCAGGGCGAATGGGGCGGCACCTACATGTGGAACTCCACCATCAACAAATATTCCGATAACCTGAAGCCGCCGGCGAAGCTGGTGCTGGGGGAATACCCGATGCTGCCGGGCGCCACCGATGCCGGACTGTTCTTCAAGCCCGCGCAAATGTTATCGATTGGCAAATCGACGAAAAACCCGCAGGCGGCGGCGAAAGTGATTAACTTCCTGCTGAACAGCAAAGAAGGGGTGGATATTCTTGGACTGGAGCGCGGCGTGCCGCTGAGTAAAGCGGCGGTCACCTACCTGACCGAGGATGGGGTAATCAAAGCCGACGATCCGGCGGTGTCCGGCCTGAAGCTGGCGCAATCCCTGCCCACCGCTCTGCCGGTCTCCCCGTACTTCGACGATCCGCAGATCGTCGCCCAGTTCGGCACCACCCTGCAGTACATCGACTACGGTAAAAAGTCGGTGGAAGAAGCGGCCGAGGACTTCCAGCGCCAGACCGACCGCATTCTGCGCCGCGCGATGCGCTAACCTGCCCGTCTGAACTCTCCCGCGGCGCACGCCGCGGGAGGGTCTGCCAGACGGCCCTGTCAGAAGAAATATTTAAAACGCACCCGAGCGCCGTAGCGTTCATCGGGATTCCCGCTCTTCGCTGCCGTGGAATCGAGCCACGAAGCATAGGCGCCAAGGTAAATATTGAAGTTCGGCATCGCCATAATATTCGGCAACTGCCAGGAGGTGTGCAGGGTATGGATGTCATAGCGCCCCGGCGCGAGAATTGCGCAGTCGCCATCACATTCGCTGGTCACCCCGGCCATATTGAACTGGTCGATTTTGTTATGCGCGTAGATATAGCCCAGCTCCACGCGATGCCACAGGGCGTTAATTCCGGCGCTGAAGTCGGTTTCGTCCGCCGCGTCCAGCAGAGCGGTACTCAGATTGACCACCGCCCCATCCTGCGGGTCGCTTTTCAGGGTGTTCCAGCTCATGGTCAGCCCGTAGCCGGTGCGATTTGACTGGTCGACCCAGCGTCCGCTCTGGTTCTGATAGCCGTAAGCATTGTTGACGAGATTGCTCTCTATCGCCGCGGCCGCCGACCAGGCGCCGGACTGCCACACCGCCACCGGCCGCACGTACACCACATTTTTGCGGTTTTCCAGCGCGTTACCGTGATAGTTCTGATCGACAAACAGCGAACTGCCGTCCTCCACCAGGGTATTAACCTCGAAATACCAGTTATCCACCGTTTTGCTGAACAGAAGGTTGCCGCCGCTGCTGCTGCGCCCGCGCCCCTCTTTCATCATGTAAATATAGCCATAGCCGTCGGAATAGAGATCGTTGGCGGTATTGCCTGAATATTCAATAAAGGTGTCCTGATTCAGGGGGAACATATCCCAGGCTTCAAAGCGGCCTATTTTTATTTTCCAGTCATCCTGCTGACCAAAGAAAAATACCGCATCGTCGAGATTCATTTTGCCATCCATATCCGCCAGCGGCTGCACGCTGAATCCGGCATATTGCCCGTCAGCGCCATTACGCCTGCCGTCAATCCCCAGCAGAATACGACCATTAATATCCCAGCGTTCTTTATCGCCCGGCGCCCAGCTTTTATTCGCGCTGGTTTTGACCGACGTCAGACTGCCGGTGCGGCTGGCGCCATCGAGGTTAAATTCGACGTCGCCATAAAATTTTAATTCGCCATTGTCATTTAGCTGCAAACGCGGCGTAGCCGGCGCCGCGCGGGCGACCGTCGTGGCCTGCTGCTGGCCTTTCAGTGTCTTAATTTCCGCCTCTGCGCTGGCGGCGCGCGCCTCCGTCGCCTTTAGCCGCTGCTCCATTTGCGCCAGTCGCTCCTCCAGCGATAACGGCGCCTGCGCCATAACGGATGGCAGATACAGAGACGTCAGAAAACACCCGACCCAGATTTTATTCATCGGTAAACCCTTTTATTATGGAATGAACTGAATTTTTTATTAATGGGTAACGCACGACGATGCAGGCAATAATAACCCGCCCATCGTCAAAGACGGGTTATTAACGACAACAGCCTTATTATTATTCGAGCTGCCAGGCGCCGGCTTCGTTTAATGCCGCCGAGCCGCTCCAGGCAAATAACGCTAATTCACGGCGGGGAGCCTGCGGATAGATACGGCTGCTCAGGCAGGCTTCGCCGTCATTGACAAAAACCTCCACCGAAGAGCTATCGAAAAATATTCGCAGGTTGAGATCCGCCCCGGCGGTCAACGGCACGCTGCGCGTCCCGCACAGGCCATACTGCGGATAATGCCGCTCCAGCACCAGACGCTGCTGTTGGGCATCCACGTAGATGCGCAGGCCATCACCAAAGCGCAGACCATACTGCTCGGCGCTGCTGCGGGCGCAGTCCCAGCGCAGATTCACCTCCATCGCCTCGCAGTTGTCGACCATCGTCGTCTGCTGGTTGTTCAGGGGGCTGACCGGCCACGGGAACCAGGCGCCGCGCAGGCTCTCCACTTCTTTCGCCGGGCGCATCTGCAGGCGGTCATCCGCACTCAGGCTCAGCTCGCGCGGCAAGGAGAGCATGCCCGCCCAGCCGTCCTGCTGCTCCGGCAGCGGCGATTCCCACATATCCAGCCAGCCAATCACGATCCGCCGGCCATCGGGGGTGGCGAAGCTTTGCGGGGCATAGAAATCGTGGCCGTTATCCATCTCCCGGAATTCGCCATGGCGAATAAAACGCTGGCCTGGCTGCCACTCGCCGATCAGATAGCCGCTCTGGAACAGATTGCGGTTGCTGAACCCCGCGGCCTGCATCCCCTGTGGGGAAAACATCAGAACGCGTTTGCCGTTGAGGGTGAAGAAGTCCGGGCACTCCCACATATAGCCCATGGTGCTTTCCGCTTCATCCAGCACCCCCGCGTCCTGCCACTGGCGCAGATCGGCTGAACGGTACAGCCGCACCTGGCCGGTATCGCCTTCGCGCGCGCCGACGATCATGTACCAGCTGTCTCCTTCACGCCAGACCTTCGGGTCACGGAAGTGGTGCATACCCGGCGGGGTGTCGACCACCATCCCCTGGCGCTCAAAGTGGATCCCGTCGCGGCTGGTGGCCAGACACTGCACCTGATACAGATTGGCTTCGTCGCCAGGATCGCCGTGGAACTTATGCCCGGTGTAAATCAGCGCCAGGGTATCGCCATCGACCACCGCCGAGCCGGAAAAGCAGCCGTCTTTATCCTCCGGGCCCTCCGGCGCCAGGGCTACCGGCAAATGCTCCCAGTGCACCAGATCCTTACTGCGCGCGTGCCCCCAGTGCATCGGTCCCCACTGGGTGGAGTACGGGTGATGTTGATAAAAGGCATGGTACCAGCCGTCGAACCACACCAGACCGTTTGGGTCGTTGATCCACCCGGCGCGGGCCGCCAGGTGATAGTGCGGATACCAGCGCAGATTCAGCGCCTGGCGTTGTGTCTGGAGTACCTGTTCAGCCCGGGAGATTGTGTAAGTCATCATTTTCACTCTTTTTGATTCAGATAGCGGTAGGTTGCGACACCAGCGGATCGGCGGAGGATTTGCCGGAGCGCAACAAGAAGATGGAAATAAAGGTGGTGCAGAACACCAGCAGGCCCATGATCAGGTAGGACTGGGCGAAGCCATATTTTTCATAGCTGTAGCCCGCCAGCGGCGACAATACGCTGGCGATAATCGAGCTGGTGCAGGCGAAGCCCACCAGATAGAGGGTGGAGGAGAGACGTTTATCGAAGTTGAGGCTGTTGTACTTAAAGATAGCCACCAGCAGTATCGGCAACTCCACCGCGTGCAGCAGTTTGGTGATGGAGATCAGCAGCGGCCCCTCCACCAGACCGGAGGCCACCATGCGCATCGCCATCACCATGCCGGCGAAAATCAGACCGTTTTTGGCGCCGATGCGGTTCACCAGCCACGGCGCGCAGAACATGCCGGCCGCCTCGAGGAACACCTGGAAGGAGTTGAGGTAGCCATACATCTCATTGCCTTCCTGCAGGGTCGCGAACTGCGATGAGAAATAGACCGGGAACTGCTGGTCATAGACGCCGTAAATGCAGGTGCCGATGACGAAGAAGACCAGCGCCCAAAAGCGCGGCAGCGTCAGCAGGCGCAGCGCATCTTCGAGGGTCACCTTACCGCCCGATACCGCCTCCTGCATCGCATGCGGCGCCGAGGAGACCCGCAGCCGCGCCAACAGGATAAAGAACACCAGCCCGGAACAGCTGGCGACGAGGAAGTTTAGCTGCGGATTGATGTTAAACAGCAGGCCGGCGAAGAAGGTGGCCACCGCCCAGCCCAGCGAGCCCCACATCCGCGCCCTGCCGAATTCAAACTGGCTCTGACGCGCCACCCTCTCGGTGTAAGATTCCAGCACGCCGATGCCGCCGTTAAAGGTCAAACCGATATAGATCCCGCCAAAGATGCTGCCCAACAGGACGTTGATTTTCAGCAGGTGGCCGAACAGCAGATACGCCGGACCAGAGAGGATCAGCAGCGCGGTGATATACCAGAGCAGATGTTTGCGCAGCCCCAGCTTGTCCTGGATAAATCCATAGCAAACTTGCGCAAACAGCGCGGAAACCGACAGTACGGCATAGATAATACCGGTATCGCCTGCCTTCAGCCCAACCTCCTGGTGAAGCCAGATAGAGAGCAAGGAGCCGGATGACGACCAGGTCACGAAAAAGAAAAACAGTAAGGCACTGAGCAACGGGTAGCTGTGTGAGTGAGGCGCTTTCATCATGACATTCTCGTGTTAGAGGAATGCAATTATGGTAACGTTAACAAAAAACAAAACGCAGGTGGATTCGCTGCGATATATGATGTTAATCACAAAAGTTAACGTTAACATAATGAAGATGCGATCGCGATCAAAAATCAACCGCAACATAGCTCACGACGGCGATAGCAGAAAATCGTTTCACTCTTTTACATCAGCGACTTAGTTGTATAGCCTGTACTCTGCGGCAATGGCGGAGGAAAAAATGGCGTCCCTGAAAGATGTAGCAAAACTGGCGAATGTATCTCTGATGACCGTCTCACGGGCGCTGAACACCCCGGAGCGGCTGAAGCCCGAGACACTGGCCCGCGTGCAGGCCGCCATCGCCGAGACCAACTACGTCCCCGACCTGTCGGCGAAGAAGATCCGCGGGGCGCGCGCCACCCCCAGCACCATCGGCGTGCTGGCGCTGGATACCGTCACCACGCCCTTTTCGGTGGAAATCACCTTATCGATCGAAGAGACGGCCCGCGCCCACGGCTGGAACAGCTTTGTGGTCAATATGTTTTCTGACGATCGTCCGGAAGCGGTGGTCGACCTGCTCCTCTCCCACCGTCCGGACGGCATTATCTTTACCACCATGGGCCTGCGCCAGGTACCGCTGCCGGAAAAACTGCTGACTCTGCCCTGCGTGCTGGCCAACTGCGAAAGCCTCAGCCAGCCGGTGGCCAGCTATATCCCGGACGATGAACAGGGGCAGTACGACGCGGTGAAAGCCCTGCTTGCCGCTGGCTATCGTCGTCCGCTGTGCCTGCACTTACCCGCCAGCCAGCCGGCGACGATCCGCCGCCGCCTGGGGCTGGAGCGCGCCTGCCGGGAGGCCGGTATCGAACCGGACCATCTGAGCCATTCGTATATGGGCCAGGGCGATGAGCATTACCACGATATCCCGGCGGTGGTGCTGGCGCATATCCGCGAGGGTAAACCTGGCTTTGACTCAGTGATCTGCGGCAACGATCGCATCGCGTTTATGGTCTATCAGACGCTGCTGGGCCAGGGGTTACGCATTCCACAGGACGTGGCGGTAGTGGGATACGACAACATGGTGGGCATTGGCGATCTGTTTCTACCGCCACTCTCCACAGTGCAACTGCCGCATTATGACATCGGGCGCCTGAGCGCCCTGCATATCATTCACGGCGACAACCATCGGGAGACGCGCAAAGTCGCCAGCCCGTGGTTGCCGCGCGCCTCACATTAACGATTACCGATGTTGCGCAGCTTCTCGCCCGCCATCAGGTTGCGCTCAATGTGCTCGAGGGTGACATTCTTGGTTTCCGGGATCAGCCAGAAGGTGATGCCGATAAAGGCCACGTTGAGCGCCGTGTAGAGCCAGAAGGTGCCGGCGGCGCCAATCGCGTCAAGCAGCGTCAGGAAAGTGGCGCCGATGATCATGTTCGACACCCAGTTGGTGGTGGTCGAGCAGGTGATACCGAAGTCGCGGCATTTTAGCGGCTGGATCTCGGAGCAGAGGATCCACACCACCGGCGCCGCGCTCATCGCATACCCGGCAATACACATCATGGTCATGCCGACGGAGAGCCAGGAGAGGCCGCTGGATGCGGTGCCATTGTCGAACTGCATCAGGCAGTAGCCCAGCACCAGAGTGCCCAGCGCCATCACGCTAAAGCCGATTTTCAGCGCTGGCTTGCGGCCCGCTTTATCCACTGTGAACACCGCAATAAAGGTGGCAAACATAAAGGTCAGGCCCACCACCAGGGTGGCGATCATCTGCTGTTCAGTAGTGGTAAAGCCCGCCATTTTAAAGATACGCGGCGCATAGTACATGATGATGTTCATGCCGGTGAATTGCTGCATCGCCTGCAGCAGCATGCCCAGGAACACCGCCCGGCGCACGTTACGATTGATCTTAAACAACGCCCAACCGCCCTGCTTCAGCTTGAGGCTCTCACGGATCTCGTTAAGCTCGTCGCGCGCCTTTTCCGAGGTATCGCGCAGCATCCGCAGCACTTCTTCCGCTTCGATATGGCGTCCCTTCTCCGCCAGCCAGCGCGGGCTGTTCGGCAAAAAGACGACCAGAATGATCAGGATCACCGCCGGCAGCGCCAGCACGCCCAGCATGGCGCGCCAGTTACCGCTGTAGCTAAAGGCGGTATCGGAAAGAAACGCCAGCACAATGCCAAGGGTGACCATCAGCTGATACATACTGATCATTTTCCCGCGCACGTTCTCGCTGGCCATCTCGGAGAGGTACAGCGGCGCGGTATAAGAGGCAATCCCGACTGCCACGCCCAACACCACGCGGGCCACCAGCAGCACCTCCACGCTGGCGGCAAAAGCGGATCCGATAGAGCCGGCCACAAAGAGTACGGCCCCCGCCATCAGGCTGTATTTACGGCCAAGGCGGAACGACAGCCAGCCGTTAAACAGCGCGCCTATCGCCGCCCCCAACATCATGCTGCTAACCACCCACTCCTGAAGCTGGCTGGATAAGGTGAAATGGTCGGTTATAAAGGGCAACGCTCCGGATATCACGCCGATATCCAGGCCAAAGAGCAAGCCAGCCACCGCCGCGGCGATGGAAACAAACCAGTTCATCCGCCGGGTATCACGTTGCGTCCGCGGCGATAATGTAGAGTCGTTACTGATTGAAGTCATTTTTTTCCTGCCACACAGAGTAAGACATAAGACGAAAGTACGTGACTGGTGGATGAATGGGTCAGGCAGGATAAGCCAAAGATATGGACTATATTGCTGGCAGGATGGGTTTTGTGATGGACATTAAACTTTCAAAGTAACAAAAAATGCGTTTCCAATAGTTAATAACCCTGTTTATACAGAGCGGTAACATTATACCCGTGTTCCGGAGTATGGACGATCCGCACTTTGCCGTATGGACAATAATTGCTCAGATGGCCGGAGCGATACCACAGACTCCGGCCATCGCGGACGGTTAGCGCGCCAGCCAGCCGCCGTCCACCGCCACCGTGTAGCCATTGATGTAATCGGAGGCTGAGGAGGCAAGGAACACGACTGGCCCCATCAGATCGGCCGGTAGCCCCCAGCGCCCGGCGGGAATGCGATCGAGGATTTCGCTGCTACGCTGCTCGTCGGCGCGCAGCTGCTGGGTGTTGTTGGTCGCCATATACCCCGGGGCGATGGCGTTGACGTTGATGTTGTGTTTGGCCCACTCGTTGGCCAGCAGGCGGGTGACGCCCATCACCGCGCTTTTGGATGCGGTATACGACGGCACGCGGATCCCCCCCTGGAACGACAGCATGGAGGCGATGTTAATGATCTTCCCGCCGCTGCCCTGGGCGATAAAGTGTTTCGCCGCCGCCTGGGACATAAAAAATACGCTCTTGATGTTGAGGTTCATCACGTCGTCCCAGTCTTTTTCGCTGAACGCCAGCGCGTCCTCGCGGCGAATCAGGCCGGCATTGTTGACCAGAATATCAATATGGCCGAACTCCGCCACCGCCCGCTCCAGAAGCTGAGGAATACCGTCGATCTGGCGCAGGTCGGCGGTCAGGCTGAGAAAACGGCGTCCCAGCGCGGTTACCCGCTCGATAGTCTCCACCGGTTCGACGATATTGATACCGACAATATCGCAGCCCGCTTCCGCCAGCCCGAGGGCCATCCCCTGACCTAAACCGGTATCGCATCCGCTCACGACGGCCACTTTTCCCTGCAGGGAGAATGCATCAAGAATCATATTATGTTCCTTAGTCGTTCAGAGCCTGCTGTTTGCAGGCAAGGTTCTCTCGGCCCGGTCCGCGCCGGCGGCGCGACTGAGCGTGGGGCGAACTCTCGGGCATAGCCCACCATAATGAAAATAAAACAGAGTTCCGTTTTGCTGATGGGTGCCATCTTAGCCCCGCCCCCAGCCATTTTCAATATTATTTAAAACGATGTTTCATTTTTTATGATGACGATTACAAAAAAAGAAAAAGCGAAGGAGCCTCCCGGCACGCGCCAGGCCGGAAAAGGTTTTGAAAAGATGAAGATTCTACCGATTGTCTGCAGAGGTGCCGAAGCGAAGCCAGCAGACCGCTGAAAACGCGGGAATTACGCTGAACTGCGTGAGCCATCACAAATAATGAAACAATGTTTTGATAAATTAACACCTGTCTTTTAAAACATATCACTCAGCGACACGCCTCTGGTCCAGCGGCATCGCAGGAAAGAAAGGAGCACTACATGGCTAAAGGCATGCGGGTCAAACTGAATTATCACGTCAGCCACGATCCGGATACCGGGGCGGAAGTCACCCGCTTAACCCCCCCGGAGGTCACCTGTCATCGCAACTACTTCTATCAGAAGTGCTTTTTTAACGATGGCAGCCATTTACTGTTCGCCGGCGAGTTTGACGGCCACTGGAACTACTATCTGCTGAATATCGCCAGCGCCGAGGCCGTCCAGCTAACCGAAGGCGCCGGGGATAACACCTTCGGCGGCTTCCTCTCCCCGGACGATAAGTCGCTTTATTACGTGAAAAATGACCGTATCCTGCTGGAAGTCAACCTGACCACCCTCGCCGAGCGCGAAGTTTATCGCGTTAGCGATGACTGGGTAGGGTATGGCACCTGGGTGGCAAACAGCGATTGCAGCAAACTGGTGGGCATTGAGATTGCCAAAAGCGACTGGACGCCACTCAACGACTGGCAGATTTTCCATGATTTCTTCCATAAAGGACCGCACTGCCGCCTGCTGCGCGTCGACCTGCGCAGCGGTGAGAGCCAGGTGATCCATGAGGAAAAAATCTGGCTGGGACACCCGATCTATCGTCCCTTCGACGACCATACCGTCGCCTTCTGCCATGAAGGGCCGCACGATCTGGTGGACGCCCGCATGTGGCTGGTCAACGAGGATGGCAGCCATGTTCGCAAAGTCAAAGCGCATGCTCCAGGCGAAAGCTGTACTCATGAATTTTGGGTGCCGGACGGTTCGGCGCTGATCTACGTCTCCTATCTGAAAGGCCAGCAGGGGCGGACGATCTATCGCTTTGATCCCGAAAGCGGCGTCAACGAGGCCCTGATGACGATGCCGGCCTGCTCGCATCTGATGAGCAATTTCGATGGCACGCTGCTGGTAGGCGATGGCTCAGGTACACCGGTGGATGTCAAGGATACCGGCGGCTACTCCATTGATAACGATCCCTGGCTGTATGTCTTTAACGTGGCGGAAAAGCGCTACTTCCGCGTCGCGCGCCATGATACCTCGTGGGCGACGGTGGCCAACAGCCGCCAGGTAACGCACCCGCACCCCTCATTTACCCCGGACGATAGCGCCATTCTGTTCAGCTCCGATAAAGACGGTAAACCGGCCATCTATATCGCGAAATTACCCGCGCACCCGTCAATGCTGAGCGCCTGATCCACACCACACTTTTTTCTGTAACTGGCCTTGCCCTCCTTCATGGAGGGCTTTTTTTGTCCCTTCTCTCTCCCCCATAAAAAACCCCGGCTGACGGCGCCGGGGAAAACAAACGATGAGGGATGAATGGTCGGTCAGAACGAGTAAGCCACCCCAACGCGGAAGCGGGTCTGGCGATCGCTGCGGTCATTGACCCCGACGTTGCCAATTTCGCCATACGGCGACCAGTTATTATCCAGCTTATAGGCCACCTTCACGTTATATTCCTGCGAGTAGGGTTTATTGTCGTTGCGGCTGACCCCTTCCGAGCTGCGGGCATAGACATAGTTCAGCTCTGTACGCCAGTCGCCGAGGACAAATCCGGCCCACGCGTCGCCGCGGTTAACTTTGTCATCATCTTTGCCGGCGTTGTTCGGATAGCGGGTGTATTCATAGCGATAGCGAGCGGCGACATAGAAGCCGTTGTCGAAACTGTACTGCGCGTGCAGGTGCGGCTTGTAGATGGAGCGGCTGTCGTTGCTCTCAATGGTAAACCCGGGGGTGAGGAACAAGTTCGACGTCGCTTTCCAGCGCCAGCTGATGGTGTCTTCATGACCATTGCCCACCACGTCCGAATAGGGTTGCGAACCGTTGTCGCCGCCTGAGCGCCATTTGGCCTCGACGGTAAAGCCTAAGCCGTTGGCAAAGCGGTGAGAAACGGAGACGCGGTCAGCATTACTTTTATCACTCTTTCCGCCATCAATAAATTCATGACGTAAATCTATCGTTACCGCGGTTGCTGCAAAAGACATACCGCAGAGGGCGGCGAGAACCAGAGAGCGTTTTAACATAGGGTACCCTTACAATAAATAAAATGACATTTCGTTTTTATGAAACATCATTTTATTTTTTAGGCACCATAGTTTTAGTGACCAGGATCGTAGTTATTTGTTTCAAAAAAGGTGGCACAACAAGACGTGACGAAGCTCAATAATTTCGCCGGGGAGAGTGAAAGAGGGAGGGAAAAATAAGGGTTCGGCAAAGCACGGCGCATAAAAAAGGCCTCCCGCAGGAGGCCATGGAAATCGAGGTATAGCGCTATGCGCGTTCTATCGCCAGCGCTACGCCCTGACCGCCGCCAATGCACAGCGTCGCCAGACCTTTGCGGGCATCGCGCTTGATCATTTCATGCACCAGCGACACCAGAATCCGGCAGCCGGAGGCGCCGATGGGGTGGCCGAGGGCGATCGCGCCGCCGTTGACGTTGACCCGGCGCTCATCCCACTCCAGTACCCGGCCAACCGAGATCGCCTGAGCGGCAAAGGCTTCATTGGCTTCGATCAGATCGACGTCGTCCAGCCGCCAGCCGGCCCGCTCCAGACAGCGACGGGTGGCATGCACCGGGGCAATGCCCATCAGCGCCGGATCGACGCCGACGCTGGCGAAGGCGCGGATCCGCGCAAGGATCGGCAGCCCCAGCTCCAGCGCTTTAGCCTCGCTCATCATCATTACCGCCGCCGCGCCGTCATTGATGCTTGAGGCGTTGCCGGCGGTCACCGATCCAAGGCGATCGAAGGTGGGCTGCAGGCTGGCCAGCCCTTCCGCGCTGGCATCCACCCGCGGTTGTTCATCGGTATCCACGGTGCGCGCCGCGCCGTTATGCTCGGTGACAACCGGGACGATCTCATCGCGAAAGCGACCGGAATCAATCGCCTTGCGCGCCTTATGCTGTGAGCTGAGCGCCCAGGCGTCCTGCAGCTCGCGACTGATGCCAAATTCCCGGGCCAGGTTTTCCGCCGTGACGCCCATATGATAATCGTTGAAAGCATCCCACAGCCCATCATGCACCAGACTGTCAATCAGCTGGCTGTTGCCCAGCTGGGCGCCGGTGCGGCTGTCGGTAAGCACATGCGGAGCGCGGCTCATATTCTCCTGGCCGCCAGCGATCACCACGTCCGCTTCACCGCACTGGATCGCCTGGGTAGCGAGGTGCAGAGCCTTCAGGCCGGAACCGCAGACATCGTTAATGGTGATAGCCGATACGGTGTTAGGCAGCCCACCGCGAATAGCGGACTGACGCGCCGGATTTTGTCCGGTCCCCGCGGTCAGCACCTGGCCGAGGATCACCTCATCCACGCTGTGCGGATCGATTCCCGTTTTCTCCACCAGCGCCTTCACCACCACGCTCCCCAGCTCGACGGCTGAATGGCGCGATAATGCGCCCTGAAAGCAGCCAATCGGCGTTCGCAGCGCGCCGACGATCACGACATCCTTCATCCTCTACCCCTGCCCATGCATTTGCGCAAAGAAACAGCGATATACTAGATAATTGTTATCAAAAAACTTTGTAATTGTTTAAAAAAAGTGAAGCCAATCACAAAGAAATAGCTATTCGTTAACGTTCACGCCGCTGCAGATGCTGACGCAGCCAGCTGCCGGCCGCTCCCGGCGGCGCTTTCTTATTCCACAGCAGATCGACTGAAATTGCCCGCGGCCAGCCGGGGATATCGAGCGCCACCAGCCCGTCCTGCGGCGCAAACTCCGCCACCAGCGCGCTGGGCAGAATGCACCAGCCGAACCCCTGCGCCGCCATGCTGAGCAGCAGCAGGTAGTTTGGCGCCGACCAGACCTGGCCTGCGGCAGGTTCGGTGGCGCTGGCCAGAAAGGTGCTCAAACGCAGCTCGCGCCAGCTGCGCAGCTCATCCCAGGCGACCTTACCCTGCGCCGCCAGCGGATGGCCAGGGGCTACATAAATGCCCATCGCCGTCTGCAGCGGCAGGCGGGTGCTGCCGATATCGGTGGGGTAGCGCTCCCTCGCCTCAATCAGCCCCACCTGGGCGCGGGATTTTTGCAGGAGATC
>OFCL01000325.1_pt1 | contig 22023 bp, 20 predicted proteins | sample 1520811 | NCBI WGS metagenome assembly OFCL01 (sample SAMEA2699030, study PRJEB24076) | metagenome | biome: Human gut stool | place: Spain | collected 2012-03-22 | reverse complement strand
ATAAAAAGGCGCCGCGCCAGCCGACGGTGGCCCCCAGGTAGCTGCCCAGCGGCGCCGCCACGACGGTCGCCAGCGCGTTACCGCCATTGAAAATCGCCAGCGCGCGGGGAACCTGGCGCTGCGGCACCAGCCTGATGGCGGTGGCCGCCGACATCGACCAGAATCCACCGATGACGATACCAATCAGGGCCCTTCCCGCCATATAAACCGCATAGCTGGACGCCAGCGCGACAATCAAACCCGACGCCGCCATCAGAACCGTCAGCCCCAGCAGGAGATATTTACGATTCAGGCTCCCGGCAAGGTTGGCGATAGTCAGGCTGGTCAGGACCGCCAGGGCGCCGGAAATCGCAATGCCCTGGCCTGCCAGCCCCTCGGTGACGTTTAAATCTCTGGCAATCGGCGTCAGCAGGCTGACCGGCATAAATTCGGAAGCGATGAGGACAAAAACGCACAGCGTCATGGCAAATACGCCGCCCCAGTGGGCGTGCGCTGGCGTGGGGGGGGTAGTACGGCTCAGTGTGGACATGATCTGCATTCCGGAATATTTTCCCGGCCCGCTTCAGGCGCGGCCGGATCAGACGCTATTGATGAAAACGTGGATAAAGGTAAAGCGCGGGCGATGGAACGCCGCCCGCGAATACCGGACGGCTTTCGGTCGTTATCTCAGGCTGGTTTTGAAAAACTGTTCAAATTTGGCAAACGGAATTTTACCGGCCGCATTGTCATAGAGATCGACATGGTTCGCGCCGGGGACGATTATCAGCTCTTTCTCTTTGCTGCCGATGGCCTTAAAGGCGTCTTCGGCAAAATAGCGGGAATGCGCTTTTTCGCCGGTCACGATCAGCGTCGGGATGGTGACTTCATTGGCATAGCTCAGCAGCGGCATATTCATAAACGACAGCGGCATGGTCGCATTCCACGCGCCGGTTGAGTTGACGGAGCGGGCGTGGAAACCGCGCGGCATCCGGTAATAGTCAAAAAACTCTTTCAAAACCGGGTTCGGGTTGGCGGGTAAGGTTTCTGGCAAGATACGATCGCCCGCGCTGGCGTTGCCTTTCTCATCGACGTAAATATCATGTCCGCCCGGCGCGTAGGCGCCGTTTTCCGCATCCTTCCAGCGCTGTTCGTTGAGGTAGCGCAGTACGGCGCGGCGATCGGCGGTGGTATAGCGATCTTTACCGTCGCCAACGCCATGGCCCATCGCGCGGCTCATGTCGTACATGACGCTGGTGGCCACCGCTTTCACGCGGGTATCCATCGCGGCGTCGTTTAGCGCCATGCCGCCCCAGCCGCAAATGCCGAGCAGCCCGATACGGTTGCGGTCCACCTCGCTTTGCAGACCTAAGAAATCGACCGCCGCGCTGAAATCTTCGGTGTTGATATCCGCAGAGGCAACGTTACGCGGATAGCCGCCGCTTTCGCCCGTATAAGAAGGATCGAAGGCCAGGGTGACAAAACCCTGTTCCGCCAGGGTCTGCGCATAGAGGCCGCTGGACTGCTCTTTTACCGCGCCGAAGGGACCGCTGACTGCGATCGCCGCCAGCTTACGCTCGCCGCGATCTTTTGGAATGTAGAGATCGCCGACCAGGGTGATTCCGTAGCGGTTCTGGAAGCTCACCTTACGGTGATCGACTTTCGCGCTTTCCGCGAAGGTTTTGTCCCATTTTTCGACCATCGAAACGGGCGCGTTTGGATGAATGGTATCGGCATAGCTCATGGTAGTGACTCCACTGAATGATGCGCATAGCAGCATGGCAGGCATGGCGGCCATCAGTTTTCTGGCGAATGCTTTCATCAATATTTCCCCTAAAACAGGTTCCAGGTACAGGTTGCATACGGGCAACGCTGCGGTGTTTTGTTGCCATGCGCCGATTATAGTTAGCAGTAATGGTGCTGATTAGAGGGTGAATAATGCTAAGATTGATATCATATTGTTATGAATGGCGAGAAGGAAACGATGGCGAAACGGGAAAACTATAACGATCTGTACCTGTTTATGCTGGTGGTGCGGGAGGGCAGTTTTACCGCCGCGGCGCAGCGGCTTGGACTGGCGCAATCCGGCGTCAGCCGTTCCGTTCGTGAACTGGAAGAGCGGCTGGGCGTGCAGCTTCTGGTGCGTACCACCCGCAAACTTTCGCTCACCCAGGCGGGCGAGCAGCTCTATCGAACCGTCGAATCCGGCTTTGATGCGTTAGACTCGGGGCTATCCACGCTGGCGTATTATCGCCATACCCCGTCCGGTACCGTCCGTATCAATGCCAGCCAGCACGCCATTGATAAAGTGCTGCTGCCGAAGCTGGCGGTCTTTAAACAACGCTATCCTGATATCCGCCTGGAACTGATCAGCGAAAGCCGGTTTGTCGATATTATCGCGGAGCGGTTTGATGCCGGGGTGCGTCTGGGGCCGGAAGTCGGCGGCGGCATGGTGGCGGTGCGCATTTCGCCCGATATGGAGATGGTTGTTGTCGGCACGCCCGAGCATTTTCGCCGCTACGGCTTTCCGCAAACGCCCGCGGATTTAGTGATTCATCCCTGCATTGCCTATCAGTTTGGCGACGGCAGCCTGTACGCCTGGGAACTCGATCAGGACGGTAAAAAAATCACCCACCGTCCGCAGGGGCAGTGGGCCTTTGCTGACAGCTATATGGAGGCAAAAGCCGCCAGGTTGGGTCTGGGTCTGGCTTATGTCCCGCAGGAGCTGGTCGCCGACGACTTAGAGCGAGGCGCGCTTATCAGAGTTTTGCAACGCTACAGCCAGCGGCTGGAAGGCTCTTTTCTCTATTATCCCCATCGCAACGTGTCGCCCGCGCTGCGGGCGGTGATTGATACCCTGAGAATTTAAGCCGTCAATCCTGAGGGGCGTAACCTTCTCCGGGGGCACGTTCTGGTTGATGACAGGCGCTACCGTTACTGTTTAACGTCGCATCGCGCCTTTTGTAATAAGCTCTCTAGCCACTCGGTAAACGCCCGCACTTTGCGTGAGAGATGGCGGTGCGGGTACAAGAGTGACAGTTTGCGATCGGGGGTGGGATTGTCGGGTAAGACTTCCACCAAAAGGCCGCGGTCGAGATAAGGCTGTAAAAAAAGGTTCATCCCCTGGACTAATCCCAGCCCCGCCAGGCCTGCCGATAAATAGGTTTCAGAGTTATCGATGACCAGCTTACCGGGAAGCGTCATTTCGGCGATACCCTCTGGCGTCGCAAAGGTCCACGGCATAATTTGCCGGCTGCTGCTGTTAACCCAGTTGATAGCCTGATGCTCCTGCAAATCCTCCAGCGTTTGCGGCGCGCCGTGGCTCGCAATATAAGCCGGGCTGGCGCAGGTCGTCATTTTAATGCTGCCCAACTTGCGGGCGATATAGTCCCCGTCGTCCAGTTCTCCCACCCGCAGCAGGCAGTCAAGCCCATCGCGCAGCATATCCTGACGGCGGTCCGAGCTACTGAGGATGATTTCGACGCCAGGATGCTGACGATAAAAATCAGGCAGATGGGGGACGACCAATAACGTCGCAAAAGCGACAGGCATGTCGACCCGTAGCTGGCCGTGCAATGCCCGGTCTGTACCAAACGACTCCAGCAACGCATCCGCCTGGGAGAGTAAAGGTTTGCTCTGCCGATAAAACGCTTCCCCGTCAGGCGTCAGGTTAATGCGGCGCGTTGTTCGCTGCAGCAAACGCGTGCCGCAGTGCTGCTCAAGCAGCTGCAGGGCTTTCGTAACGGCGGGACGATGGATTTGCAGGTTCTCCGCCGCCTGAGTAAAACTGCCCGCCTCGACAATTTCAATAAAAATGCGAATCGATTCAAAGAGATTTATTTGCATAGCTGGCTTCTTTTGCCCACAGCCGGAGATTTCATTGTTACTGATTTTATAATAGTGATGAACTTTTTTGGCTATTTTTCTAAATAATCTAACGGCCTACACTCCTTCCACTAAGCAACTGAACCGCGCCATAGCGCTATTGTGAAGGATATTGCACCATGAAAAATAACCGTATCTGTCAGATCCTGAATATAGAAAAACCGGTGATTCAGGGGCCGCTATCGTGGCTGACCGATGCCCGTTTAGTCGCAGCCGTCAGCAATGCCGGCGGGCTTGGCGTGCTGGGGCCCAATGCGGGTTTAACCGCTGAGACCGCGGTTTCCACGCCGGAAGAAACCGCTGAAAAAATGCGCGAAGAGATCCGCAAAACCAAACGGCTGACCGAAAAGCCTTTCGGCGTGAACCTGATCCCAACGCCTGAAAACGATATCTGGACCCCGCCTATTCTGCAGGTGATAAAAGAAGAGGGCGTCAGGGCCGTGGTGTATACCGGCTACGGCGAAGGGGCGCTCATACCGGCGCTGTTCAACGAGTTAAAAGAGGCAGGCATTGCTATCATTTACCGTGATATCAATCCGACGCCTGAAAATACCCGCCTTGCTGAAGCCGCTGGCGCCGATATCATCGTCGCGACCGGCTTTGATGAGGGAGGCACATTGCCGGGCACCGCGTTGGGAACCTTTTCAATTGTGCCGCTGATTGCCGATGCGGTGGAGCGCATTCCGGTGATGGCGGCGGGCGGTATTACCGACCACCGTACCGCCAGAGCAGCGCACGCGCTCGGCGCGGAAGGGATATTTGCCGGTTCGGTTTTTATCGCGACGGAAGAAAGCAGAGTGCCAGCCTCGGTCAAAAATAGAATTATTGCCGCCAATGGCCTTGATTTGCGGCTTTTCCGCACGCTGCCGCATTACTATCGCTCGCTGCCGGGCAGGCTGGCAGAAAAACTGGTGTCGATGGATAAAGCCGGCGCCAGCCGCGAGGCGCTCGGCGAAGCCATGGGGGGATTACGCGGTTTGCGTATCGGCATGCTGGAAGGCAACGCTGATGAAGGCTATATCTCGCTCGGCACGGGGATCGGCAACATCCGCAGCGTCAAAAGCGTAGCAGAAGTGGTCGATGCCTTAACCGTGGACTGAGAGCGGGGCAAAAGAGCCTCGCTCGCACTTAATACTATGAGGATGGCTTTCGCGCTGATGATAGCCATTCTCATCGCAATGATGTCCTGTGAAAGAAAATGGGTTAAATAACGCTTCTAAGCCAGGATTCAATATCTTGGGTTGGAATATTATTTTGTACATTCCAGGTTTCACTCATCGGCCACCACATCCCATCTCCGCGTGCGAAGGCGACGCGATAGCGAAGCATCCGATCGTCCGGCTTCATACGCAGCTGTTCCAGTAGCGTGGGCAGGGTAAATACCTGCCGGGTAAAGGTTCGCTTTGTTACGCGCTCAACGGTGTCCGCCAGTTTTCCATAAGAGGTCGTTTCTCCGGCGACAAAGACCACTTCATTGATTAATCTGGGTTCAAACAAATAAATGGCGGTGGTCAGGCGGCCAATATCCGCAGGTGACGTCACGGTGATTTGCGTATCCCATCCCCCGAGCGCATTGAGGGTATTTTGGGATAAATTGACCACATCGAACGCCGGCTCGAAAAGAAAACTGGTAAACATGCCGGTTGAAATAATCACCCATTCCGTGGCGGTCTGAGCGCGTAATAACGTTCTGACGTCATACTGCTCGTCCCACACGGGTTGGCCGCTACCTTTTCCGACCGCATCGTAATTCACCCCAAATTGCCAGGGAAAATAGCGTTTCACCCTGGCCTCCAGCGCCGCCCGGGTAATTTTTATCTGCGTACCCGCCCCAGCGACAAATCCCATACAGTTGATGATGGTAGCAAAATTCGCAAAGAGGTCTTTTAGCGAGGCTGGCGTACTGGATGCAACGTCGACGGCGATAAATTCCGCCCCCCTGTCGGCCAGTTTTTGATGAGCCGCGGAGCGCAGTTTTCCCCGCGCATCCCACGAGCCGGGCGACACGATAACGCTGATAGCGCCATTCCGTTGAATGACCGCCGGCACCAGCGAGTCGAGCACGGCGGCCCCGAGTTGTCCCGCTCCCAGCACCAATACTTTTTCATCTGTAGCGACATTATGCTCTTCCATTTTGACTCCTTATTCATTTAATCACGGTATTACGAGCTTTGGAGGAAGCTTAGGCCGACGAGCCTGATTCGATAAGTACGCGGGGATAAGTTAGACTGTTCGTAGAAATGGAATAATCACGAGATGCCTTACGGGGAAAGATGGATAAGCTGGAATCAATGCAGGTCTATATGTGTGTGGTGGATACGCATAGTTTCGCCAGAGCGGCGGAGGCGCTTGGGCTGCCGCGCTCTACGGTGTCGCGGGTGATTAAGACGCTTGAAGCATACCTGGGGATTCAGCTTTTACAGCGTACGACCCGCAAGCTTAGCGTTACGCCTGACGGCCGCCACTATTATGCTGAGTGCAAAAGGCTTCTGGCTGAGATCGCCACGCTGGAGTCCTCTTTCCCCGGGCGGTCCGCGCAGCCCAGAGGCCGTTTCAAAGTCGGCATGCCGCAGTCCCTTGCGCGGCAGAGTATTATCCCCAGGCTCCCGGCCTTTCTGCAGCAGCATCCTGGTCTGGAGCTGATACTTTGCTCAAGCGATAGCGTGGAGGACATCATTCAGGAAGGGTATGACTGCGCGATCCGCGCGGGCAGGATCGACGATTCAACGACCCTGGTTGCCCGGCCGCTCGCCAACTTTTCATGGCGGGTTCTGGCCTCTCCGGCCTATATTGCCGCTTATGGTCAGCCGGAAACGCTCGATGATCTGGAAAGGCATCTCGCTGTTGGCTATCTGGATCACCGCACCGGCAGAACCATCGAGTGGTTTTTCACGCTTGCTGAGGAGGATTACGCGATCCGCATGAAAGAGACCCTGGTCGTCGATGATACGGACGCCTACATACAGGCCGCAATACAAGGACTTGGGTTAATCCGCGTCGCCAGCTATCTGGCCAGGCCGTACCTGCGCAGCGGCGAGCTGGTTGCCTGTCTGGATAACGTCTCTTGTGCTTTACCGCTTTCGCTGGTTTATCCGCAAAACAGGTACCTTCCTCCTGCGGTTCGCGCGTTTTATGCCTGGAGCAAAGTGGTTTTGCAGCAGGCGGCCGAGGAGGCCTAATTTCGCGGCATGGCTTTTTTATCTGCGCCCAGCCGGCGAGGGCCGCGGAAACGTCTTTATGCTATGACCATCCGTTCGCGGTAGCGCTGAAAATAAAGCTTGCTATCGATCGTCATCTATGTGATTAATAGCAGGTCGATTTACTACACAGATCCAGTAATAAACGGTTTAGTGAAGCAGTTCTCATCTCAAGCGTTATCCATAGATAATCCTTCTTTAGACTCTCCCTATCGTGATTAATTAAGCTCTGTGAAGCGAATAATTTTAAAGTTTTTTGAACCTGCGACAACGATGACGGTCTAAACCCGAGTAGACAGGTTCACAAACCGGCAAACGGCGATAGAGAAGGGGTAGGCCCGGAATCTTCCGTTTAGCGTGCAAAAGTGCATAAGAGATAGCGTTATCCCAATAGCACAAGATTATTTTATTGAAATCTACCGAACATTACGTGCCCTAGGGCAAACTAAGAAACGAACAACATTAAAAAATCGCTGGTGCAGTAATAGAATTCAGTCTGAAGTGCGCTTCAGAGGTATCTATAAGCAGTAATGACAATGATGTCATTGTTATTCTCAACCATTCAGAGCAGCGTTTTCACGCTGTTACAGAAAAGCCGGGAAGGCGTTTTCTGTGAAATATGGCTAAATGTCCCTGCGGTAGAGAATGTTGTAGCAAAAAGAGGCTAACATCATGATTGACCACATTCATTTCAGATGCCCATGCTGTCATGGGTCGCAGTACAGAACATCCACCTACGATGTTTCTGAAAAAAATCCGTTTGGCGCGAAATGCATTTTTTGTAAATCCGCGATGATTACATTCGATAATATCGCAGCGCATATTTCCAGAAACTCAGCATCGCTTGAGTTACGGAAGTAAGATCGGGCCCTCGAAAAGGGCCTTTGATATCTGAATCGTAAGCGTTATTACCATTTCGATCGGGCTGCCTGCGGGCAGCTTTTTAGTTTGTTTAAATTTAAATCAGGCCGGACTTTTCTTGTCTTTGCAGATGTGAGTAAATGCGTAGTCACGCAATTCTTACGGAAATCTTGTTGCGTTCTATAATTTTTAAACCAGAACTAATCAGGTATTTCTATGCATATCCTACCGCCCGTCCGCCCGGAAGAGAGTATCCAGCGTTTAACGGCGCTCCTGACGCCAATAGCCGAAAAAATGATCGTCGTGCCGCGAAAACGTATGACCTGGACGCATAAAAATCAACCGCAGCTGTACCTTTTCCTCAACGGAGAGCTTTCTATCCTCAGAGCCTCGGACGGTCTGCTGATTGTCACGGTTTACCACCCGCATCTGTTTGGTATTGCCGAGATGATCCAGCCGGTACGCGGCCATCAGCTGCGGGCGGAAACCGAGTCGACAATACTGCGCGTTGATGCGCAAAAGGCGATGGAAACCTTTCGCCAGCATGGCGTCTGGGAAGATGTCGCCTCATTGTTGTCGTACCACACGGCTTATCTTTTCTATCGTGATGCATTAGTCGTCCAGCAGCGGACCTACGCCGTTATTCGCAACCATTTGCAGGAGATGGGGCAGCTTCCCGAAGAGACGCGGATGCGCATATCTATTCTGGATTATATTCAGGAGCGTACCCACTTATCACGTAGCAGTGTATTAAACGTATTATCGGCGTTAAAAAGTGGTAACTATATTACGTTTAAACGCGGGGGGTATTTGATTGGCGTGAATAAATTACCCGAGCGGTTTTAAGTCTGGCGGGTTGTCCAAAATTAAATAAGAAAACGATTATCAGCGCGGCGTTAATATTTTATTGTAGGCCCACTTAATTTTTGACGATGACATTTATTCGACAACGGGTCGACAACGAGATGATTATGAAAAAGACGCTTATTACGTTAATTATTGCTCATGCTTTTACGGCGACGGCCGCTTTTGCTGCTGCGGAGACAGGAACCTGGTACGCGGGATCTAAATTTGGCTGGTCGCACTACGGCGATTCCAGCACCGATCGGCAAGTCGATGTCGACCGCGATAACGTCGGCGGCGGTGTGTTTACCGGCTATCAGATTAACCCCTGGCTGGCGGTTGAAGGTGGCTATGACTATTTAGGCAATATGGGCATCAATGGTCGCCATGGCGCATCCGGTTCGCAAATGAAAAGTCAGGGGCTACAGCTTTCGTTGAAGGCCAGCTATAGCCTGACCAGCGACTGGGATCTTTACGGCCGGGCAGGGCTGATGGGCTATCGCGCGGAATCCGATGTGAATGGAAAAAATCGATTTGATACCGGCGTGCGCCCGGTACTGGCTTTCGGTACCGAATATGCCTTTAATGACAGATGGTCGGGACGTCTGGAGTACCAGTGGGTCAACAATGTGGGTAACGAAAATCAAATTGGCGTGAGCAGCGACGTTAGCTCCATGATGGCGGGCATCAGTTACCGTTTTGGGCAATAAAAGCATCGTCCCGGAAGGTGCCTCCTTTGAATAAAAGGGGGGCTCTTTATCTGCTGGTAGTAGACCTATGGTCATAATGACAGTATATAATGGGTCGTCATGGCACCTGAGAAAAGTGTGATCGCGATCAATGTTGATAATCGCCAATGCCCTTAAATATGACACAGGGAAAATAAATGTAATAAATTAATGGTGATTTTTATGGCGATTAAGGATTTCTTTATACAAACAACACCCGCCCGACGTCGTTATGGCGTAGCGCTATTTGTCGGGGTGATTGCCGGCATTATGTCGGCGTTTGTTAAATGGGGGGCTGAAGTTCCATTACCGCCGCGTACTTTCTCCGGCGGCAGAGATGAGTTTAACCCGCCTTATCTTTTCTTACGCGACTATCTGGGAATTGACCCAACGCATACGGTATATACTTTCTCCGAACACATCATCAATCCGGTGATGGTCACACATATTATATTCTCGTTGGTGTTTGCCGTTGGCTATTGTGTCGTCGCGGAAGTCTTTCCGAAAGTGAAATTATGGCAGGGAGCATGGGCGGGGATTGTCGCCACCATCGCCGTTCACTGGATCTCATTTCCGCTACTGGGGCTGACGCCTTCTTTATTGAATATTCCTACCGATGAGTATATTTCGGAATTGCTGGGACATATTTTTTGGTTCTGGGCCATTGAGATGATTCGTCGCGATCTTCGTAACCGCATTACCCATGAACCTGACGCCGAAGTACCTCTTGACGCGCCGTTTAGATAATTCATCTCCAAAGAACCCGTGCTGTCGCGGGTTCTTTTGGCCGGGCAGCAAAGAGATTACAACAGCGTATTCAGGGCGAAGTTAAGGATCTTCTCACCATCAAATGAGGCATAGGGCAAGCTTTCAATAACGGCAATGTCTTGCGGTGCATGCGGTGCGCGAGTGAATTGCTCGATCTTATACTGGATATGCGGGGCAACCAGCACGGCATCATAAGCCGGAGCGACGCTAAAGAAGTTTTCAACCCCAACGGCGCTGATTAATAAATCCAGTTGCCGATCGTCAGCAATTTTTTGCATTCTACGAGCAATAATCCCTGCCGTTTCGCCAAACAAACAGCATATTAATAGTTTTTTCACGGTTTAACCCTCGGTAAGATACCGCCGCTACATTATTCCTCCCTCGGCAACGAAAATGCGCGATGTATCAATATTCCAGGTTAATTTATGCGGATATTTTTATTCTGCTGGCGAGCATCACAGGCGCTAAAAACGAATGCCCCTGTGATGCTGTGAATGGCGGGGATAACGCTCAGGCTACTTTTTTTTACGTGAAATCAGGAAGCGATCGCCGGCTAGCGTAAGCTTCGCTCCATTCGTACAGTACTCGATAGCAAAATTAAAAAATTCATCAGAGTCGAGCTCGAAATCCAGTTCGAGTTTAATGGCGTCGCCGGACTGCAGAAGCTGCTTTGCCTGTTCCAGATTGCTAGCTTTAACTGTTCCCATCTCTTCACCTCGTTTTAGCGCTGGTGGCGTCCGGGCTTATCCTACAGGCTTTGTTTTACGATCGCGTGACACGGCTTTTTTGCGCTTTCTGCCGATCGTCCATCGTTACCATCGCTATGCGAATAAGCTGATAGCGATGGTATGGCGTACAATATCAGTCGACGTTATTGAAGTAGTCCCGCGCCGCCGCCTCAACGTTCTTTGCCTCAATGCCGGTTTTCTCGGTGATTGAGGCAATAAACGGCTTGAACTTCTCCGTCATCACGTGCCCTCCGTCCCAATGAGCGACATAAAAGCGGCACTGATAGCGATAAAAGTGGAGAGTTTTGTCTCCTAACGTGTAATACATATGAATCTCCGGTTCAGTATGTCGGGTGGACCACAACAGGCTATGAGCAAAGTACGCATCAACGGATTCTATCCTCCTCCCAATTAGGGGAAATTTCCAGCATGCAGTACAAAACCATCTGTAATACGTACGGGGAAGGCGCCCTATGCAAACCCGGATGCAAAATTCAGCGCAACTTCAACGTCTTCGCATCAATCTCTGACGGGCGACTTGAAAAACTCGGATGAACTATTGATACTGTATATAAATACAGTATTATCACGGGTGAATCTAATATGATGTTTTATCAACCGGTTGAATGGCGAAAGATCGTGTCGATTCCGCTGTTTAGCGACCTTGTTCCCTGCGGCTTTCCCAGCCCCGCGCAGGATTACATTGAGAAGGGGATCGATCTCAATGAGCTTTGTATCAGCCATCCCGCGGCGACCTATTTTGTCATGGCGACGGGCACGTCAATGGTTGATGCCGGCATTTATGAAGGCACGCTGCTGGTGGTGGACCGCGGCCTGAAAGCGAAGCATGGTGATATCATCATCGCCTCCGTCGGCGGCGAGTACACGGTTAAACGCCTCTGTACGCACCCCATCATGCAACTCTTGCCGATGAATCCGGATTTTCCACCCATTGTGCTGCACAACGACGGTGAGGCGCTGGAGATTTTTGGTGTCGTTACTTTCAGTATCAACAGGCTCCGCTGATGTTTGCCCTGGTCGATGTGAATTCATTTTATGCCAGCTGTGAAACGGCCTTTCGCCCTGATTTACGCGGGCGTCCGGTGGTGGTGTTGAGCAACAACGATGGCTGCGTCATCGCCAGGAATCACGAGGCTAAACGGCTGGAGATTCCAATGGGCGCACCCTATTTCAAAGTGAAATCACAGTTTGAGCGCCATCAGGTGGCGGTGTTTAGCAGCAACTATGCCCTATATGGCGATATGTCCCGTCGGGTCATGACAATTCTCGAAGAGCTGGCCCCCGCGGTTTATCAATATTCTATTGATGAAGCGTTCGTGAATTTGACCGGGATCCATCGTTCTGAGGAGCTTGAGTCATTTGGTCGCCATGTGCGTAGTACATTACTCCAGTGTACCGGCCTGACGGTGGGGGTGGGGATCGGGCCGACGAAAACGCTGGCTAAGCTGGCTAATTATGCGGCCAAAAGGTGGCCAAAATTCGAGGGCGTGGTCGATCTCTCCTCACCGGTCAGGCAGAAAAAGCTGCTGGAGAAGGTGGTCGTCGGCGAGGTCTGGGGAGTAGGGCGCCGCATCGCGAAAAAGCTCAATGAGATGGGGATCAACACGGCGCTTCAGCTGGCCGAGACGCCCGCTTCGCTTATCAGAAAACATTTCAGCGTCGTGATGGAGCGCACCGTGCGGGAGCTGAGAGGCGAGCCCTGCCTTGAGCAGGAAGAGTATATGCCGACTAAACAGCAAATTATCTGCTCGCGTTCATTCAGTCAGAAGGTGAGCGAACACGAGTCGATACGCGAAGCCGTATGCAGCCATGCGGTCCGTGCCGCCGAGAAGCTGCGCGCGGAGCATCAGTTCTGCCGCTATGTTTCCGTTTTTGTGAAGACCAGTCCGTTTGCGGGTCATGAAGTCTATTACGGCAATGATGCCGGCACGGAAATCCACATCCCGACCCAGGATAGCCGGGATATCATCGCGGCGGCGCTAAAATGCCTGGACGCCATCTGGCGAGAGGGATACCGATATCAAAAGTGCGGCGTGATGCTGGGCGATTTCTTTAGCCAGGGAGTGGCGCAGTTAGGCCTGTTTGACGACTATCGGCCGCGCGCGAATAGCGAACGGCTGATGACGGTTCTTGATTCTGTTAACCGACGTGAAAAAGGCCGGCTCTGGTTTGCCGGGCAGGGGATAGAGCGCAGCTGGGAGATGAAGCGGCAGATGCTGTCGCCAGCCTACACCACCCGGCTCAGCGATTTGCTGCGGGTGAAACTGTAGGCTGGCATTAAAGGGGGCGACAACCCCTCAGACATATTGCGCGGCGCTTATTGCAGACCCGCCAGTTCATCTGCGGTCAGCGCGAGCGTTTGTGTTGTACCGCTCTCGGCGGATTGCGCTGCCGCTTCCAGCACCGCCATCACGGCGAGCGCCTCTAATGGCGATACCGGATTGTTGATTTTGCCGGTCAGCGCGTCGCGGACGTGAATATAGTACTGGCGCTGATCGCCTCGTGGCGCGCTGATTTCACTGGCGCGCAGGTCTGCGTCAAACACCACCAGGCTATCGTCGTCCGCGCCCCAGCTTTCGCTGCCCGGAACCACGCCCGCCAGCAGCTGGCTCTCCTGCTGGTCAGCGCGTTGTTTGACGGCGCTGCCTTTATCGCCATGGACGGTAAAGCGCGATACGCCACCCGCGACCAGCATGCTGCAGTGCAAAATCACTTTGTGCTGCGGATAGTTCAGCACCACGTGCGCCCAGTCGTTGATCTCCGCGCCTTCACGCAGAGTGGCGATGTTTCCCTGCACCGACTGCGGCAGGCCGAACAGCTGCAGCGCCTGGTCGATCAGATGCGGGCCTAAATCAAACCACAGGCCGCTGCCCGGTACGTTCTGCTCCCGCCAGCGGACGCGTACTTCCGGGCGGAAGCGGTCAAAATGGGATTCAAAATGTTTCACGTTGCCGATGAGCCCCTGTTCGATAACCTGCTTCACTGCCAGATAATCGCTGTCCCAGCGGCGGTTATGGAACACCGACAGCACCCGCTGTTTCTCTTGCGCGAGCGCAATCAGTTCGCGGGCTTCCTGCATATCAAGAGTAAAGGGTTTGTCGACGACGACGTGCTTACCGGCGTTTAAGGCCAGACGGGCAAGCGGAGCATGGGTTGCGTTAGGAGAGGCGATGACCACCAGATCGATATCCGGATGCTGGATGGCCTCTTCAGGCGATGCGATGACGGTGACGTTTGGCAGGTCACGTTTCACTTTCTCTTCATCGCGCGAGGCGACAATCGCCAGATTCAGGCCGTCGACGGACTGGAGCAGCGGAGCATGAAAAGTTTTGCCGACGAAGCCGTAGCCAATCAGGGCAATATTAATGTTCTTACCGTTAGTCATAAGCATCTCCGCGTTCTTAAGCATCAGCGATAGTGAGTTGTATTGAGCCGTTATCCTTCAGTTCTTCCCATGGCCGGTCAAGAAAGAGCTGATGGATGTCGGCGAGTCCGGCAACCAGCCAGGGCTCGCAGTGGTTGAGTTTCATATGATCGGCCACCAGCCAATGTTCCGCGCTGGCCGCCAGCATGGCGCGCTTAACTTCGGCGTCCGCTTCCTGGCTGGCGCTGAGGCCGAGATCGGCATGGAGCGCGCAGGCGCCGAGAATAGCGATATCCGCCCGATAGCGTTCCAGCAGCGAAACCGTAGCGCTACCGGCAAACAGGCGCTGCTGCATATCCCATTTTCCCCCCAGCAAAATAAGCTGAATATCCGGACGCGCGCTGAAGTGCTGGGCGATATCCAAAGAGGTGGTGATAACCGTCATTGGGCCCTGTATTTGAGCGGCGACGGCCAACACGGTACTCCCCGCGTCAAGGAACAGCGTGGATCCGCTGGGGATTTTCTCCGCCACCATTTTACCTAAGCGCTGCTTGATATCCGGTAGCAGCGTATTCCTGTTCTGGCGATTCATGCTGGAGAGATTGAGCGCGATAGCGCCGCCGTGGTTTTTCTGGGCCAGCCCCTGTTTCTCGAGGTCGCTGAGATCGCGGCGCAGCGTATCTGCAGAAACTTGCAGGTTATCGACCAGCTCACTGATCGTGACCTGGCCTTTTTCGCTAATAATATCAATTAGATATTTCTGTCTGGCCGTTTTGTGCATAATCTAAACCCGCAAAATACTGCAATAAATCGCATAATACAGCATTTTGCGCAAAAAGAAATGCGCCGAACGTGATGCCCCACAGAAGGTGACGTTTTGTTGAATGCTTTCGCGGGATGGTTTGCCACTCTCCCATTTCTCCGCCGGGGAGTCCGCCCCTCTGCCAGCCAATAACCGCTGAGAGGAGCAACAAGGCAAGCTATGAATAGTCTAAAATGACACCGAAAAATAACTTGAGTTAATGAGTGTGTTTAGATGAAAATTCAATTCAGCCGTAATAGCGTGGGTTTTTACGATGCTTGATCGTAAGCCAGCCTTAGTGGCGACGCTCCGGCGAGCATAAATATATCCATGTGAATGATATAACGTTTTTGCAATATCTCTTTTTTAGTCAAGGCGAGGGAGGGTAATCCACAACGGGGCGGGTCGATTTTAATTAGCCGGGGCTGATTCGCCGCGCCAGAACGCTATTTCTACTTAAATTTCGTGGGGCGCCAGTTCTCAGGTCGAAAAATAATGTTTATTTATATCGTGTTTTGTAAATCGACGATAGCGGTACTTTGCGTATCGTTAGCTGTCTGGATAATACTTGATTTACTTTCTTCAGCAGGCTAAGCCGATGTTGAATATCGTCATTAAAAATAATAATCAGTTTTTTAATTTAGGATTGCACTTTATATTACAGGGCCTCTTCCCGGAGTACGCATTATCTACGCAATGTGCCGCATCGCTTAATCAACGGATCGTGCAGGATGCTGATGTGGTCGTGCTGGATTTATGTCGCGGAGCAGAATTCGTATGTCATCCCGAGTTGTTAAATCGGAAACCGGGATTGCTGATTGGTTTGGTTGCCAGGCGAAACCGACGGGGAAGAGCCGCTTTGCCGCTCTGTCTGAAAGAGATCGTCTTTGTTGGGCGCGATGAGAAAATCTCTCAGGTTATGGCGAAAATTAAACTCTGATGGATTCTGCCCCCACCGCCAGCGGAAGAAAAATCGGTGTTGCGATGCGAGCGTTGCCCGCAGAGGAAACTATCCCCACAGCAGCGAATTATCGCGGCGGCAATCTATCAGGGGTTAACGGTGAACGCGATTGCCCGAAAACTTTCGCTTTGCAATAAAACGGTTTTTGCACACAAGCGCCAGATTATGTCTAAATTTCATCTACGCAACGATTTAGACCTGCTGCTATTGCTGCGCTATCTGAATAGCGCTAAAGGTCACGGTTAAACTTGCAAAGCGGCAATATCACTCTATTCTTATTTTGCTTACTAAAATGGAGGAAAAAAGCATGTGTACCCATTTGCATGACAACGCTCGTCAATACGCAGAAGAGAAAAAATGAACGGCTCCTGCTAGCCTGCCTTCCCGTCAGCCCAGCGTCTGGCGGCGGCTAATAATGCAGGTTAGACACAGTATTGCAAAGTACATCCACAACCCGCCGCCGGCGGGTTCTTTTTTTCAGGCTCCTCGCTTTTCGCCAGTGAATTCAGCAGCATGCCCTGATTAGCTCTTGCGTAACCGTCGCGTAAGGCTAGACTACGGAAATGTGCATGAGTTAACGGAGGTCCAGTGGACGCCATTAAGGGATCGGAACTGAACGTGCCGGATGCCGTTTTTGCATGGGTGTTCGACGGGCAGGGCGGCGTAAAGCCGTTGGTCGATAGTGACACCATTGATAAAGAGCATCCTTGCTGGCTGCATCTCAACTATACCCATGTTGATAGCGCGGAATGGCTGTCATCAACGCCGCTGCTGCCCAATAACGTGCGCGATGCGCTGGCCGGCGAGAGCACTCGCCCGCGAGTGACGAGAATTGGCGATGGGGCATTAATCACGCTGCGCTGTATTAACGGCAGTACCGATGAGCGCCCGGACCAGCTGGTCGCGATGCGTCTTTATATGGACGAGCGTTTGATTGTCTCCACCCGGCAGCGCAAAGTCCTGGCGCTGGATGATGTGCTCGGCGATTTGCGTGAGGGCAACGGCCCGATTGACGGCGGCGGCTGGCTGGTGGATGTTTGCGATGCGCTAACCGATCACGCCAGCGAGTTTATCGAGCAGCTTCACGACCGGATTATCGATCTGGAAGATGATTTATTGGATCAGCAGGTCCCACCGCGCGGTTTCCTCGCGCTGTTACGTAAACAGCTTATCGTCATGCGCCGCTATATGGCGCCGCAGCGTGATGTGTATGCAAGGCTTGCCAGCGAGCGTCTGCCGTGGATGACGGACGACCATCGGCGACGGATGCAGGATATTGCCGAACGTCTGGGGCGAGGTCTGGATGAGATTGATAGCTGCATCGCCCGCACGGCGATTATGAGCGATGAAATCGCGCAAATTATGCAGGAGTCGCTATCACGTAGAACCTATACGATGTCGCTGATGGCCATGGTTTTTCTACCCAGCACTTTTTTAACCGGACTCTTTGGCGTCAACCTCGGCGGCATTCCCGGCAATAGCTGGCATATGGGTTTTTCTATTTTCTGCATAATGTTAGTCGTTCTCATTGGGGGTGTTACATGGTGGTTGCATCGTAGTAAATGGTTGTAAAGAATCGCCTTTTGGCGCGGTGATGATGATGAAAACCCGGCAATGTTTGAGCGAAATCAATAAACCATCTACCCATTCAGGGCAATATCTCTCTCGCAGGTGAATGCAACGTCAAGCGATGGGCGTTGCGCTCCATATTGTCTTACTTCCTTTTTTGAATTACTGCATAGCACAATTGATTCGTACGACGCCGACTTTAATGAGTCGGCTTTTTTTTTGCGCTCTGTTTCTCAGCTTCTACGCTTAACTGGTGTACCCGCCCATAACCGGGAGTCAATATGCCTATTCATCCGCTGAACTCAATCCCCATTCCGCCGGAACCCAACGATCCTGTACCGGTCCACGATCCCAAACCCCGCCCGCGCCCGTTACCCGACCCACCGCCTGACGATGAGCCGATTAAATTGTCGCATCGGGAGCGGAGATCTGCGACGATACGCGCCAGCAGATTGTCCGCCCCTAAATGTAATGCGAGAAATAATTGTGACCGCTTTTTCAACTCTGAATGTTTTGCCCGCCGCCCAGCTCACTAATCTGAATGAACTAGGGTATCTTTCGATGACCCCAGTTCAGGCGGCGGCTTTGCCGGCGATTCTTGCGGGTAAAGATGTCCGCGTGCAGGCAAAAACCGGCAGCGGTAAAACGGCGGCATTCGGCCTCGGGTTACTCCAGCACGTTGACGCCTCGCTGTTCCAGACGCAGTCGCTGGTGCTGTGTCCGACCCGCGAACTGGCGGATCAGGTCGCCGGTGAGCTGCGTCGCCTGGCGCGCTTTCTGGCAAATATTAAAATTTTAACCCTCTGCGGCGGCCAGCCTTTTGGCGCCCAGCGCGACTCGCTACAGCACGCGCCGCATATTATCGTCGCCACGCCGGGGCGCTTGCTCGATCACCTGCAAAAGGGCACCGTGTCGTTGGACGCGCTACAAACCCTGGTGATGGACGAAGCGGACCGCATGCTGGATATGGGGTTTAGCGACGCCATTGATGAAGTGATCCGCTTTGCGCCGGCTTCGCGCCAGACGCTGCTGTTTTCCGCCACCTGGCCGGAAGCGATCGCGGCGATTAGCGGCCGCGTGCAGAACAACCCGCAGACCATTGAAATTGATGCTGTTGATGCGCTGCCGGCTATCGAACAGCAGTTTTTTGAAACTTCGCAACATGGTAAAATCACGCTGTTGCAAAAGCTGCTGAGCCAGCATCAGCCCGCTTCCTGCGTGGTGTTCTGCAATACCAAAAAGGATTGTCAGGCCGTCTGCGATTCGCTAAACGCCGCCGGACAGAGCGCTCTGTCGCTGCACGGCGATCTTGAACAGCGCGACCGCGACCAGACGCTGGTGCGCTTTGCTAACGGGAGTTCGCGCGTGCTGGTGGCGACCGACGTTGCCGCCCGCGGGTTAGATATTAAGTCGCTCGAGCTGGTGGTGAACTATGAGCTGGCCTGGGACCCGGAGGTTCACGTGCACCGCATTGGTCGTACCGCTCGCGCCGGTGAAAGCGGTCTGGCGATTAGCCTCTGCGCACCGGAAGAGGCGCAGCGCGCGAATATTCTTGCCGAAATGCTGCAAATGAAGCTCAACTGGATGAACGGGCCGACGAATAGCACTGTTGTGCCGCTGCAGGCAGAGATGGCCACGCTGTGCATTGATGGCGGTAAAAAAGCGAAGATGCGCGCGGGCGATGTGCTGGGGGCGTTGACCGGTGATATCGGCCTTGATGGCGCGGACATCGGCAAGATTGCCGTTCATCCGGCGCATGTCTACGTAGCCGTGCGCCAGGGCGTAGCGCATAAAGCGTTTAAGCAGCTGCAAAACGGGAAGATTAAAGGTAAGGCCTGCCGGGTTCGTTTGCTGAAATAAGCGCGACAAAGGCGTCTCAGGCGCGCGCCTGAGACGCAAGACGTTATTTTACTTCCACCACGTTCAGGCGCAGTTCATCCAGCTGCGCGTCATCCTCTTCCGGCTGCCAGCCGGCCGGCTGCATCGGGATCTCTTCACGATCGAACGCCAGGTCGCCGCCGTCAATCACCGCAGAACCGTGATGAATGCCCTTAAAATCGAACAGGTTAACGTCGCTAAGATGGGAAGGCACCACGTTCTGCATCGCGCTAAACATGGTTTCGATGCGCCCAGGATAGCGTTTATCCCAGTCGCGTAGCATATCGGCAATCACCTGGCGCTGGAGGTTGGGCTGCGAACCGCACAGGTTGCACGGAATGATCGGAAAACCTTTCGCCTGGGAGAAGCGCTCAATATCTTTTTCCCGGCAGTAGGCCAGTGGACGAATCACGATATGTTTACCGTCGTCGCTCATCAGCTTCGGCGGCATACCTTTCATCTTCCCGCCGTAGAACATGTTCAGGAACAGGGTCTGCAGGATATCGTCGCGGTGGTGGCCCAGGGCGATTTTGGTCGCGCCCAGCTCAGAAGCTGTGCGGTAAAGGATGCCGCGGCGCAGACGCGAGCAGAGCGAGCAGGTAGTTTTACCTTCCGGAATTTTCTCTTTAACAATGCCGTAGGTGTTTTCCTCAACAATCTTATATTCCACGCCCAGCTGCTCAAGATATTCCGGCAGAATATGCTCCGGGAAGCCCGGCTGTTTTTGATCGAGGTTGACCGCCACCAGTGAGAAAGAGATTGGCGCGCTTTTTTGCAAATTGCGCAAAATCTCCAGCATGGTGTAGCTGTCTTTACCGCCGGAGAGGCAAACCATGATGCGGTCGCCTTCTTCAATCATATTAAAATCGGCGATCGCCTCGCCGACGTTGCGGCGCAGGCGCTTCTGCAATTTGTCGAGGTTGTATTTTTCTTTCTTTGTAACTTGCTGATTATCTAGCATTATTAACGTTCTCTGAAACAAAAGGGGCAAAGGTACGCCACGGTGCAAGCCTGGCGTTGGGCATCAGTACCCAATCGCCGTTCGTTTCTGCTATCCATGTCCTGTCAGCTGCCTGCATCATTTACGCGTTTTCATGCCCCATCTGGTTAGCAAGGGGTTAGCGCCGGCTGAGAGTCGCCAGCAGGCAAAAGTATGTCGCGTATGGTACGGATTCCGACGACGAATGCCAGCGCGTTTTACTGCGGCTTTTCATCTGCCGGCGATACTGCGGCGAATTTTGGCCACGCCGAGGCCATGCTCTCCTCGCGATAGGACGAATGCTAGCGCGTAATCTACGCATGAATCATTTTTTACGCCGCTGCTTTGACGCTTATTATTGCTGTTCTTGCCATGTTCCGTTCGGATCGCAATATGATTATTTGCACCCTGATAATTATACAGCGAAGATATTTTATGGCGCTGTCTAATAGACGCGAAGTTTGAGAGAAAAGCGTCACAGGAGCGGTTTTTCTTCAAGCTTATAGCTATTCGATTTATGCCTAATAATAATCTGAAAGTCTATCTCATTAATATGATTTTCTCTTGTAAAACGAAGCGCTTAACCAGCCAACATTTTCACTCTCTGGGTTATGAATAAAGTAATGACAAAAATTGACAGTTGCCTGGCATTTGTCGGAGATTTAAACTTCCACTGCAACTTATGGATTATCTTTTAATGATGGGAATAAAAATGAAAAAAAGTACCGTTGCAGTAATGATGATAGCGACTCTTTCAGGAACAGCTTATGCTGAGCCAGCGCAATTAAGCCCGAATTTTTCGGCGGAAAGTTTTACCGTATCGACGTCCGCGGGGATGCTGAGTGGGAAATCTCAGGAGAGGGTTTATGACGCGGATACGGGGCGAAAAGTCAGCCAACTGGACTGGAAAATAAAGAATGTCGCCATTGTGAAAGGCGATATCTCATGGGATGCTTACTCCTTCCTGACCCTGGCCGCCCGCGGCTGGACGTCGTTAGCTTCAGGTTCCGGTCATATGGATGACTATGACTGGATGAACGATAATCAGTCCGGGTGGACAGACCACTCATCTCATCCCAGCACCAGCGTCAATTATGCCAATGAATACGATCTCAGCGTGCAAGGCTGGATTTTCCAGAACGAAAATTATAAAGCGGGCGTCATTGCGGGATATCAGGAAACCCGTTTTAGCTGGACGGCCACCGGTGGTTCTTATAATTATGATAACGGTGCGACTACGGGCAATTTCCCGACCGGCGAGCGCGGTATTGGCTACAGCCAGCGATTCTCCATGCCCTACATTGGCCTCGCGGGGCAGTATCGTGTTAATGACTTTGAGTTTAATGCCCTGTTTAAATTCAGTGATTGGGTCCGGGCTCATGATAACGACGAGCACTATATGCGTGAGCTGACCTTCCGGGAGAAATCCACTAATTCGCGTTATTACGGTACATCGGTTGATG
>OFCL01000317.1_pt1 | contig 22386 bp, 28 predicted proteins | sample 1520811 | NCBI WGS metagenome assembly OFCL01 (sample SAMEA2699030, study PRJEB24076) | metagenome | biome: Human gut stool | place: Spain | collected 2012-03-22 | reverse complement strand
GGTTCAAACCCAACAGGGGCCACCAAATTTTAGCTTTAAAATCATATAATTAAGCCACTCGAAAGAGTGGCTTTTTTGTTACCTCGTTTTTGAGTGGCGATAAAATGGCGGTGAATTTTTTATCACCAGTTTCCTGAGCGCATAAAAAAACCCGCGCGCGGCGGGCATTTATCGGAAATTTATCAGAGCCACAATGGCCGCTGACCACCAACAGTCGGGTGAGGTGGGGCTGGTACTATCGTACCTGGTGTAACAATAAAACGCTCCACCGATTCCATCGTTACAAACGTACAGCTGCAATTTATGTTAGTGCATTGATGATAACGCTCTTTGGTATTCTCACTTAGATAGCGACTGGTGCGCGCATGTGCCGCGTGCTGGCATTTTGGACAATGGAACATTTCACACTCCATTAATTCACATAAAGTGAATTAATGATACTCATTTTTTCACAATTTGAGAATAGCTTTATTCTTCCTCCCCTTCAGTCCCGTACTCGACATCCAACAATCTAACCTCAAGCTCTAAACTCGTCGTAAAGCCACTATTACTCAGAGAGTGCATAACCTTCGTGATTGTCCATGACTGCTCGTCTATGACGCGCTTAAAGCCTGAAACCTGCACAGGTGTCTCTGGGTAGAGGTCGGCGCGTCCTGTCGCAAGCCTGATAGAAAACTCAGCAACACCACGTTGCAGTTTGTCCCATTTGGCCTGGGCGGCTCGCATGGCCTGCGCTTTGGTTGAAAAAATTGTCGTTAGGGCAAACACGTTGTCATCCTCGCCGACCATGTATTCACCCTCCCTGGCTTCCGGCGTCTTCACCGTTTTCTTCTTCGTTACCGGTTTGGCTTTGGGGTGCTGTAGCGCACGTAAATGCTGCTCTTTGGGTTTGCGTTTTAACGAAACCTTTTGCTTTTGTGGTTTTGGGTCTTTGGTGTGCAACCATTTTGCCGTAACGCCGGTATATGCCCCACGGTCAGCAATGGAAAACTGATGGCGGTCGCCATCACTGCGGGTGATCGTGACCTGCGGAATGGCCTTTCCGCTGGCTGTAACCCCTCGACCGGCTTTGAGAAAAAGTAACTTTCCCGCTTTTACCGAAACCTCACCGCCGTTTCGCTCGGCGAGCCGTGTCAAAAATTTGGCATCCGATTCCTGTGACTGGTCGATGTGCGGAATTTTTATTCCGGCCAGCTCCGGTATAACGCTCGACGTCAGTTTGTTACGTGTCGCTATCGCTGCCACGATCTCGCCGAGCGTCTTGTCATGCCAGGACTCTTCCCGACGTGAGTTCAGCGTCCCCCGAAAATCGGCGCTACGTGCGCGGATTGTCACCGTGTCCGGCGCGCCATGATGTTCAACCTCATCGACGGTAAAACTTCCCTTACCAATCAACGCAAAGCCTTTCCACCCGAGGTAAAGCGTCAGTACGGCACCGCGTAACGGCAGCTCGACCAGCCCGTCAGCATCATCAAGCTCAATGTCGAGCTGGTCGGCCTCGAATCCGCGATTGTCTGTCATGGTCAGGCTCATCAACCGATTACTGATGTTGCCGGTAATATCTTTGCTGTCGAGCATCAGCATAAAATCGGGCGTCAGTACGCCACCCGCATTCAGATTCAGCATATCGAGCATCAGCTAATCCCCACCATGCCAGCCACTGACGAGGCCATATTTCCCGCCTTACCAATCAGTGATTTTGCCTGTTCGCCGATATCGCCATACAGCGCCGCAAGGGATTCATCCACGCGGGTGAGCGTCAGCGTAAAATCAATTTTGCGCGCCGTTCCGTCAGCAAAAAACAGGCTTCCTGTCTCGCTAATATTATTGATGACGTACATACCGTAAATCGTGCCGGTACCATCCAGTAACGGCCAGGCGCGCCCCTCGTCAGCCATTAAACGAATGGCCGTCATCGTCAACTTTCCGCCGGTGAGCTCAGGGTACAACACACCGGCCAGGGTAATTTTTTCATCCCCCGGCCCCAGATACTGGAAAGAATCCCGCTTACCTACGCGGGAGTTTGACGGCCACCGATATTCGGCATCGCGTTGCATCGTCTGGTGTGGCAACGTCTGGCGCATAAAAACAAACATGCCGAGTGCAAGCATCATTTTTCGTTACCTCCTGTCAGTCGTGGTTCATGCTGGCACGCTGTCGGGCGCGTTTTTCACGCTCAAATTTTTCGAGCGCATCCTGTAGCTGGCGATCGAGCTGCGTACCGCTGCCGCCCCCCTGAACGTCAATGTGATATTCGTTTTTACTTTGGTCTATATAAGAACGTCCCGCCGGTGCGGTGACGGGTTGATATGCCTGATAGCCACCGTAAGTGCCGGTTGCCGGAATATAAGAGTTACCCTGCGTGGCTGCGTTCGCTTTTGCGGCAGTCTGGTCAAGCGTGCTGGACTCTTTATTAATAATGCCGAGTTTCTCAAGCACCCAATCAATACCGCTGCGCAGCTTATTAAATGCCGTCAGCGGCAGCGTTAAGGCATCCGCCAGCCGTTGACCGAACAACACACCGGCATCACGAAAACTGTTTAAGGTTTCCTGCGATGACTTGACCGGCGCAATCAGGTTGTTAAACCAGTCCCACACGGCTTTCAGTTTTCCGCCCAGCCAGTCAAACATCGGTTTAAGCGGCGCAAACAGTTCAGCTACTGGCGCAAATGCGGCCCGCATCCCTTCAATCACTCCGCCGAAAAATGCGCTGATGGGCTCCCAATATTTACGGATGAGCAATGCCCCGGCGACAATCGCGGCCACAACAGCGACAACCGGCCAGGAAATCGCGCCAATAGCGGTAATGATGCCTCCGGCCACCGTTGTAAATACGGTACCGAGCGCCGTCGCAGCGGCGATGATGGCATTAACTCCCGTTATAACCGGCCAGGCAATCAGCCCAATGGCCCCAATCATACCCACCACGCCAAGCGCCACGGCGGTAATCACCCCAAGCGTCTGCGCAAGCTCTTTATTTCGCTGGATCCACTTATCAAGTTTGAGCACGTAGCCAGTCGCAGTCTGCACCAGTTTGCGTAATGAGGATTCCTGCTGGTCAAACAGGTCGGTGCCAACAGCCTCATACGCAGACTGAAACTCTTTGAAGTCGCCGCCGAGGTTATCCTGCATAACTTTAACCAGCTCCTCGGTCTTGCCGTCCGAGGCTTTAAATGCCGCTGTCAGCTTATCGAGTTTCCCGCTGGCCGCAGCGTCTAACAGGGCATTAGACGATTTCAGCGCTTCCTCGCCGAATATCGTTTTCAGGTATTCGCCTGTCTGACTTGTTCCGAGCTTATTCTTTTTAAAACTGGCCTGGATTTCTTTCAGAATGGTAAATACGGGCCGCATGTTGCCCTTGCTATCTGCCGTCTTAACCCCCAGCTCTTTTAATGCCGCCCATGCCTTACCTGTTGGGGCCTGTAACCGGCTGACGACAGCGCTGCTCCCGGTACCGGCCATCGATCCCGTGATATTGTTATCATGAAGCACACCCGTCATGGCGGCGGCTTCTTCGAGGCTTACTCCCGCAGCTTTGGCAACTGGGGCCAGATAGGTTAAGGCGTCGCTTAATCCCTGAAAATCGGCCGCTGATTTATTCATCGTTGCTGAAAGCACATCGCCGATATGGGCTACCCGGTCATTTGAAAGCTGGAAAGCGTTTTTGGTACCGAGCAAAAGCTGCGCATTCTCTTCCATCGTCCGCCGGTTAGCGAGCGCCATATTCAGCGTGACGGGGGTCGCAGCCTGGATTGCTGCCGCATCGCCGCCCGCTTTCGCGATGATAATCTGAGCTCCGGCAGCATCATCGGCAGAGGCGGCAGTATTGTCGCCCAGCAGTCGGGCCTGCTTTCGCAAAGCCGTCATTTCTGCGGAGTCTTTCGCCACACCGAGTACAGCCTGTAACTCGGAGTTTTTCTGCGCAAAATCATAACCCGGTTTCATCAGTGCAACACCGGCCAGCGTTCCGGTCGTTGCCATACCAACACCGGCGGCACCCATTGCGGCCGCGTTTCCGGCCAGCTCCTTACCGGCCTGATATCGCTGTTTAACCGCGTTGAGCTTTGCCTGTTGCGCGCTGACGCGCGCCAGCGCTTCACGCTGTCGATTGAGCTGCGTCGTCGTTTCGCTGATGTTGGTTTTTAACCGACGCTCGTCTGCCGCCAGGGTGCGGGTATTGATTCCCGCCTGGCTGAGTTCCTGCCGCTGGCGCTGTACGGCCTGCCGCAAGCTGTTGTGTTTGAGCTGGAGCGCGGCGGCACTTTTTCGGGCGGCATCCATTGCCTGCGCCTGCGCGCGCGTCGGCTGTTCAGTATTTCTAAATTGGATCGCCAGTGCCGCGGCTTCCTGTTTAGCTTGCTTCAGCTCCTGACCGGTAATGGCAAGTTGCGCGCTGGCCTTGCGAAACCCGTCGATACGGGATGCCTGGTCGTTCAGTTCACGCAGTGATTTTTGAGTGTCCCGGATATCACCAGACAGCGTTTTACTCGCTGTCTGGATGGATTTAAACGGGCGGGTCGCCTGGTCAACAGCCTTGAGTAAAACCTGCAATTTAACGTCGTTACTCATTCGTGTTTCCGCTTCGCTGTAGCGCCTTTTCGCGCCAGGTGGTGAGCTCGGTCAGGCTCATGGGATATAACTCTGATGGCGGCCAGTGAAAAATCACCGCGATATCCGCCATCAGGTCATCGACCGACATGTCTTTCGGGAAATTTAATCCGCCAAATTCGGCGACAAAAAACCGATCACCTTTGTTGCCAGCGCCATCAGGTCGGGCAAATCCATCATGACGACATCCGATTCGGTAAGAGACGGACTGGTCATACGCGGCAGCACTTTAATCAGGGCATCCACTTCAGAGCGCGCAACGTCTGCCAGGCTAACGCCGCGCAGGGTTCCGGCGTTAGGCTTCATCAGGGTGATTTTTTCGATGACCTGCTCGCCGCGCTTGATCGGGTTTTCCAGGGTGACGATGTTTTCTTTGCTCATGAGTTTCTCACTATTTACGGATTCCGGGTTAACCGGCCAGACATGCTGGCCGGGGAAAAATTACAGGCCGATATTGCGGCGGTGCTGGTCGAGTCGGTCGACGCCGTTCACCTTCTCAATCATGTTGAGGACGTCGATTTCTACCAGCTCTTTACCGTTCATGGTCAGCTTGTAGTACGTGCAGACCAGCGATAATTTGCTGCTGGTATCCTCGCCCTGTTTGCTCTCGCCGTTATCGACTTCCTTCACCTTGAAACGGGTCTCAACTTCCACCGCCACGGTTTCTCCGGTATCGTCCCGCTGGTAAGAGCCTGCATAGCGCAGTAGCGTCCCGGTACCGACGGCACCATAAAGCGACCAGATCGCATCATCAGGGAAGCCGCCGAGGGAAATCTCCATCGCCAGCGCGTCATCGTCGAGGCCGAAATCGACAGGGGCTGAGCCTGACATCCCGCCGCCCCGGTAATTTTCCAGCTTACGGGTCAGCTTAGGCAGGGTGACGGACTCGATAACGCCGAGATAGCTGACGCCATCCAGAAACGTGTTCAGATATTTGAGCTTGCGAGGCATTGCCATTGGTCAGGGCTCCTTAATTGCTGTTAACCGATGACACCAGATTCGCCAGGTATTTATCGGTAATGCGCTGGCGTAGCGTCAGGTTTTCGAGAGGGGGAACCGGCGTATAGTCGTAATCGATATACAGTTTTCCGGCTTTGAGGGTCGCCGCGTCGTTGGCCGATTCATCAAACCAGCAGGTCGCATCGACGATATAGCCCGCCGTTTTCATCTCGCGGAATTTCGCATTGATACCCGCAACGATGTCCTTAATCAGCGTGGCAGTGATCGGCTTGTCGACCGCCCACATGTGACCAGCGGCCATTGTGTCAGCGATAACCTGCGCGGTGCGGGTGTAGTTCTCGAACAAGAACAGCGGGTCATCGGAGCAGCAGCGGTTGCCCCAGAAGCGGAAACCGTCTTTACGAATGAGCGTGGTGACGCCTGCCTCGTTAAGCAGGTCGGCATCGGTGCCGGATTCCTGCAAATCCCAGAAGACCGACGCGCTGATGCCGGTGACGCCATTCACACCAACGTTTGACAGGGTTTTATGCCAGCCAGTGTCCTGGTCGATTTTGGCGCGCAGGCCCAGCGCTCGGGCGGTCGCCCAGACGGTTTCGGTCGCGTTCGCCGTGGTGTCCCATGCCAGAAAATCCGGCCAGATAACCATCAGCTCACGCTGGCTGAAATTCTCGCGATAGAGCATCGCCTCGGAAATGTTCTGGCAATCCCAGGCGCTGATATAGCCAAAGGCACGCAGCTTCTGGCAAATCGGCGCGAGGGCGGTCGCCACTTCGAGGGAATCGAGACCCGGCACACCGAGGATGCGCGGTTTAACGCCGGTGACGGCCTCCGCCGTGAGCAGCGCTTTCAGCCCGGTGTAATTGCCGCTTTCGTCGGTGCCGCCGATGATATTAGAGATAGTCTGCGCTTCGGCATCGTCGCCAGTACCTTCGGCAACGCGCACAACAACAATGACCGGTTTCGACTGGTCGGCGATTGCCTGGAGGGATGCGGCCAGAGTGCCTTTTGTACCCGCTTTGGCGATGGCGCTTTGCACGCTGGTAATCAGTGCGGGCTTATTAAGTGGGAAGGTGGCGGCATCGGCATCGCTGGCCGTACAGACCATGCCGATAATCGCCGTTGATACGGTGGAAATGACGCGGGTGCCGTCGTTAATCTCGACAACCTGGACGCCGTGATGAAAATCGCTCATCCGTTTAACTCCGTGGTTAAGGGTGAGCATTATTTTCAATCGTGGGGGAAGGGGTGACGAGTCATCCCCGCTGTAACAGGGACAGTACAACAGGAATGACCGTCACAGGTCAGGCTACGCGGCTCCAGCACATCAGCAGGGTGTGCGCTTCCACCACGCTGAACGATTTACCCTCGCCGAGGTTGTCGGTTTTACCGGTGACGTCATGGTGATGCGGTGGGATATCAATATCATGCTCATGGTCCGGTTCCTCGTCGGTATCGCCCAAGTTTGCCGGGTTAAAGCGCTGGCTGATATCACCGCCAATCTCCCACGGGTTCTCCCTGCTCGGCACTCCGCCATGTTTGTGTTTACCGGCGGGTTTTGTGGTCAGCGTTTGCTCGGGCTGTTCGCTGGTCTCGCCAGTGACGTCGATCTGCACGGCAGGCAGGTTGGACTGCTGGAGCGTGACGGTATCGCTGCCGCCGGTCGTGCCGACGTTTGCGCCGCTGGCTTTACCGATACGAATGGTTTTATCTTCCCCGGTATAGATCCATTCCGTCCACGGGTAGCGCTCATTAGGGTCAACGTTCTGCGCGTAAAATTTTACGGTGCCAACAGGATTATCCAGCTCCCATGCCTCGCGTATGGCTGATTCTATGGCACGCTTTACCGCAAGGGGGGTTGCGGCTTTATCCTGATTGCTGCTGTCAATATCATTGCTCAGTTGGGTAAAGCCTTTTTCTTCCAGTGTGGCGTCAGGGTGATCGCGCGATCCTGCATGTTCACTTAGTTGCTCATCGGTATAATCTTTAATCTCATTACCGGCGTTAATCACATCCTCCACCGTTGCCAGCACAATGCCCGGATCAACAACCAGCTCAACGGCTTCGGTGCTGCTGACTGCCAGCCAGATGCGGAGAATGGTAAAACGCCCTGAACCTTCCGCCAGGTCGGGCTTATAGGTTTCCGGGACATTGGCAACTGCCATGCACACTCCAGCATCATCAAACAGCGCGGCTTCCCGGATAGTAAACCCGCCCACCTCTGGCGGAATAATCATCTCAGCAATGATAATATTTTCAGTATCGGACAACTTCAGGCTATTCAGCTGAGTCCGGAAACGCTCGTTAATCAATGAAGTCTGATTTTCGTCAGGAGTGGTTGCACTACCGCCACCATCGCCTACAGACATTTGTGAGAAAACGACCTTATCTCCACTAACGATTGCTGCGCCAATTTTTTCCCGACCGGCAACCGTAATTAACGATTTAAAGATTTTGCTCATTTTATTTAATCCCATATTGCCGGTGGATTATTTGACTTCAATAGCTGAACTGGAGAACCCCGCCAGACCAACTTCATCACCATCCCGCCTCCCTTTCAGGGTGTAATTTTCACCGTCATCTGTTCTGGTCAGGATGGGCGCAGACGTCACGGTTATTTCCACTCCCGGAACAGGGACGATAACGTCCCCCACCTCCAGTTCAATAAATTTTTTAGTACCCATTATTAACCTCAATTAGTGGGCCGGACGCAGACGTTCAAACGTGACATTCAGGCGACGCGTTCCTGATGGCGGAGCGCTGCCAAACGTGATACCGAAATATGCTGTACCTTTGGTATTATCTAAATATCTGACCGTTGTCAGCCAGTCAGGAACCACTGAGGCAATACGATAATTGGCGTCAGTTACCTCCTGCGGAAGAGAAAGGGTAAATTCAACTGTCGTACCATCGCCAGCCAGGTTGTATGCCTGAGTGCGTGACGTGATATATCCAATGTTATTACCAATTATTGGGTCGCCTAATGTTGCTGACCCGTAATAAATTTTCCCGTCCCCGGCATTATCCATAAATGTATTGTTCAGGAATTGCAGTGAACCAATAACACCCGCATTGCCCAGCGCCAGGTCATACCCTGCATTATTCAGGAACGTCATACCCTGAATATCCGGGTTAGTACAGGCTGGCAGACCAGTCAGGTCGGACTGAATATGGATGCCATGTCCGGTGCTCTGTTTCGTCTTCCCGTCATGGTTATCGAGATATGCGCGTTTAACCGAGTTAATAATCTGACCACCACGAATTTTAAAAACGGTAAATCCCGAGCAGTACACGCCGCTGCCACAACCGTCACCGGTCAAATTATCCAGTAACACGTTAGTCGCTGCCCCCATAGAGCCAACCGCAGAACGTCTGCAATTGATGGATACCTGGTTGATAATTTTGCACAGGTTGAGGTTATTTTCACCGACATAAGCGCCATCGAGGCAGTTAACCGATGTTCCGTTTTTAAACTGGGTGTCGTAACATCCGTTCATATCTGCGCCATTATCGCCACAGTCCTCGCAGTAATAGTCCTCCACAACATGGTGAGCACATTTACTGTTCGCGATACCAATGTATCCGGCGCGGTATACCCGATCCCCGACAGATTTTCCTCTCACCGTTTTCCCGAGAGTGTCGGCGCGGAACTTAATTCCGTTAGCGCCCACATCAGTGACCAGGTTGCGTTCTGAGTACGGTTCAATACAATTTGTAAAATAAATACCCCCGGCAGTTTCAACATAGCCACCTGTAATGTCGTGAACTCTTGACCGAATGCATGCAGGTCTGGTGCAGTTAGAAAAATATGCCCCGAAGCCTTTAAAATGCCCAATGTCGAGGCCTTAAAACCTTCGCCTGCCTAGGCCCTTTCCCTAGCAGCCGTAATTTATCCCTCCCTGCAGCGCCTCCTGGCCGATAAGCCTCCCTGTCCCATCGGACTTAATCAGAATGTTATCGCCACCGGCAATCAGCATTTTCAGGCCCGAGCCAGGAAGCTGATAAATGGCTTTTCCTGGCATAATCTCCATTGTTAAATCACCTGGTAGGGTAACGGATGAAATCAGACAATCCACATCAACCAGGAATAGTTTTTTGGATAATGCAGCGAGATTTGCAGCAGCACTGAATGCTGTTGTTACGTCAGTACCTGCGGTTATTGTGTAGTTAGACAGCCTTACAGGGGAATTACGGATGTATTCCCCTACGGAAATACCGTATTTCGTGAAGACCAAGTCATCGCCCATACCCGGTTCACTTGAACCCAAATCCTTGCGGATAACAGCATCCGATGTATAGGCCCAACGGCCAGCGCCAACCCCGCCTGTTCCCTGCGGTGTGCTACCGGCTAAAACCGTTTTCGGAAACTCACCCGTCCATACAAGGCGGTATGCGCCATACAGTATCTCTTCACGGGGCGATTCCAGCGTGGCGCCTTCTGCAAAAGTCTTTACCGCACTGACCTTTTCAGCAACCAGTTCGCCTGCCTTATCGACCTTACCCTTAAGGTATCTTGTCCGGTTGGCCAGGGCTTTCAAAGGCCGGTTGGCGACGCCGTCCAGGCCTCCGGAAACGCGCTCGCTTCGGGAAATAAGCTCAATCTCTTCTTCCCACAATGAGGATTCTGGAATTCTGGCCATAGTCTTACCCGTAGTTAAAATTGCCGTCGTGGAAAATCACGCCGTTGTAAATAATATTGTCTGCGGCTTCATACCCGGCAGGATAAATACTAATAATGTCGCCACTACACAGCGTTGAACCGACATGAATATTTCCGTGCACTTTTGTGGATATATTGAATTGCGCCATGTGACGACTAACCGGCTTTGTGTCGTTAATCAACCGTGTTAACTCATCCAGAATTCTGGTGGTTATCCCAATATCGTTAATATCGACCTCAAGCCGAAATGTCCCCGCCGGGTCTGCAACATGCCACCATTCCTCGATAGACATGGAGTAACCCATTTTTTCAACTACGTGGCGGATTGCAGCTATTGTCCCCTTCCGCTGATGTAGCCGGAATGACTCACTGATAACCGTTCGCTTTTCCAGCTCACTCCAGCTTTCATCCCAGCCATCAACAGAAAATGCCCACGCCAGATACGGCAGAAACTTTGCCGGGCATTTCCACGGGTTCCACAAATCGCGTAGCGGTACAGATAAATCGCTGATAGAGGCGCATGCCGCTGCGGCTCGTTGCTCCAGCACCGACGACCCTGTCGCCATCAACGAGTTATTCATCTGAACCCCCGATAATGACACTGGCTTTCGTGCAGTATGCAGCCTGCGTTTTATCGAGCACCACGTCGGCCAGTGGCTCACGCAGTTCGACACGCTGAACACCCTGCACATGAAGCGCGGCGTAAATTGCGGATAAACGAATATCCCGACCGAGGCGGCGCTGCTCTGTGATATAAGCGGTTAACTGCGCTTTGGCAGCGGCAAGAATCGGCTCAGTCGCCGGGCCGGGATAGACATACAGCACGGCATCAACCGCATAATTGACAATCTCGGCCGACACCACTGTCAGGCGGTCACCGACCGGGCGCACGCTCTCATCATTCAGTGCGGTACTGACGGCCAGCAATAAATCATCCGAGGCCGTGCCATCACCTTCCCGCGACAATACCGCGATAGTGACCTCAGCCGGTGCCGGGCTGTACGCCGAGGCATCCGCGACACGGCCGTCGGCGCTCAGGGCGTGAAATTCATAGGCACCGGTTGGCCCGGCAACACTCATGCCCTCAAACGCGGCCGGGATACGCTGGCGTAAATCGCTGTCTGATTCCATGACCGCATCCACTGGCGGGATTTGGGTATCGTCTCCGGGGGTGATGACCAGACGCTCAACGTTATTATTTGCCGCGAGCTGGTCGAGGTCGTTTTTTATGGCATAGGCCACCATTCCGGCTTTTGCCGCCTCGTTGATACGCTGGCGTAAAATCACTTCCCGATACGCGTTCTCTTCCAGATATTTCACCAGTGGCTCTGACTCCAGCGTCAGCGTCCTGGCGACCGCTTCCTGCTCGTCTTCCGGGTACAGTGAAATCAGCGTCGCTTTGCGCTCGGCGAGGATGGCTTCAAAATCCAGCGTTTCCACCACATCAGGCGCGGGGAGCTGGCTCAGGTCGATAACTGCCATAGGTTCAACTCACAGGAATGGTTAAAGAAAGGCTCTCGCCGGTATCGGTGATTTGGCCTGTCACGTCGACGACCATTTGCCCGTTAAACTGCCGCTCTGTGCTGATGCTGGTCAGCCTGACGCGCGGTTCCCACTTCAGGAGCGCCATGTAGCACGCCGCCATAATTTGCAGCTCAAGCGCCGGGGTCTGAGGCTGGTCAATCATCTGCGACAACAACGAGCCATACTCACGACGCATAACGCGAGAGCCGATGGGAGTACGCAGAATATCCCCGATGCTCTGGCTGATATGGTCAACATCCGAAATGCGCTCACCGGTCGTGCGATTCATGCCGAGATAACGCGCCGTCATTTGGTGCCCTCCGTCCATTCATCGCCGCGCCTGATGCCGCCGTGGCCGTGTTTATCCACCTGAACACCGTTGGAAGTGAAATTGCCGCCGCCGTGCTCGATATCACCGGACATCTTACCGCCGTTCTTTACCTCCAGCGTGCCGGTCGTGAGCTTGTTGGTACAGACCACCTCCGGCGTATCGAGGGTGACGCGGGTCGAGGCCTTTACCAGCACCACCGGCACGCTGACGGCAATCGTATCGGATGCGGTCACATCGGCAGTTTTAATGCCGGTGACGGTCAGCGCGCCGGTTTCCGGCTCATAACTCATAACGGCACCGTCGGGAAACTCAACGTGCCAGGCATCCGCCGAGGCCGACGGCGCGGGGTTGTCGTCGGAATAAATACCCGGCAGCACAAAAGCGGTATCGAGCTCACCGCCCACGGCCAGAATCATCACCTGCTCACCAACAGAGGGAGCCCACCAGGTGCGCGAGCGTCCGGCCCGGTGCGTCAGCCACTGGAGCCAGTCGGTATAAATGCCGCCGGTCTGCACGCGACAGCGCCCGGCGTCAAGGTCAGTTTCGACGACGATGCCGGTGCGGATCATGTTGCGTATCGCGCGGGCGAGTTCCTGGATAGATGCGAGAGTATTCATAGGATAAAGGATGCCGCCGGGGTGTTCCGGCGGCAATCTGCGGGCGTTTTGCCCTGGCTGGCACAACGTTAATCGGCGAGGTAGTCGATAATGACGCTTTCCACAAGCTGCCGGTCATCGTCGGTAAAGCCCATGAGCTGGCGCTGTGGGTATTCGACGGCGGCGCTTTTTGGGGATGGCTTATCCTTGAGCCCGAGCTGATGCACGCGGGCGATGCGCTGCACTTTTCCGGTAAATTCCACCACTGCCGCGCTGTCGTTACCGGTCGCTTTCATATAGCGGTTGGTTCGCAGTTTCGCGAACATCTCGCGCTTAATCCGGCCTTGCTTTGTCCTGACGGGCTGGCGTTTACGCGGGGCGAACGGGGAACCGTCCGGCGCTTTCTGCGATTTAATGCGCTGCTGTTGCCGCTGGCGCAGTTTCTTCGCAATGTCGGCGGTCATCCGACGCCGCCCGGCAGGGGAAAGGGCCGCTATCAACCCGGCGAGCTTGTCCTCAAAGGGTTTGAAGTCATTCATTCCATTTACTCACCCGCTCGCCATTACTCCACATCTCAACAGGGCGTGTCACCGGCTCCGGCGGTGGCGGCTCCGGGATGTTCTCAACGTACATCGCGCCGTCGGCCTCTTTGACCAACGTGCGCTCGGTCAGTAACAGGCTGATACTGACATCGAGGCTGCTGTCGTTATTAATGTCAGCGTACCAGGCAAATCCTTTTTTTCTCCCCTCGTCGGTTGTCATGATGTCCGGCTGATTGACCCGCAGCCAGGCCATAATCGGCACAAACAACAGGTCAATATCGTCGGTGAAATCCGTCACCACGATGTTAAGCGTGTACCGCTTTTCAAACGACAGGGAGCGCGCCAGCGTCGCCGTATTGTTGCCATCGTCCAGGCGAAGGCAAAGCATATCAGGGTTGGTACGCAGTACCGGCACCGCATCAGTTAAGGCTTTTCGCAGACTGTTGGGCTTTTGCATCGATTTCATCCTGGCATTGTTTAACCGTATCGACCTGGATTGCGCAGCTCTTCAGGGCGTTTTCAAGCTGGCGTATATCCGCACTCAGGTCGCCATTAGTCAGCGGGTCGCTGCCCGGCATCGGGCAGGGGCTGACCTTCGGGCAGGCGTTGTAAACAATCACCGGCGGCGGCGTTGGTGCAGGCGGCGCGCTGGTGCAACCGGCGCACAGCATCAGGTAAATCAGCGCGATACCAGCGGCGAAACGCGTCATTTTCATTGAGTAACCTCGTGATGGTTTGTTCACGCCGGAAGGCCAGCAGGTTAGCGGCGGTGAGCTTATCCCTCATTGCAACCTGCGCCCGCTCTTTGCGCTGTGACTGCTCTGCGGCAACGTTGAGCTGATTTTTCAGCATGGCGATCGTGGTCTTCTGCGTACCGGCGACCCGGTTCGCACGTTCAAAAGAGGCGCGCAAATTGCTGTTATCGTGTCGCATCCACAGCAGACCCGCGCAGGCCAGCGCCAGCAGGATAATGACTATTTTCATGCGGATACCCCTCCGGCCTTGCGCCACACTGCGACCAGCCTGTCGAGGCTGTGCTCACGCTGACCATACCCCGCGCCTGGCAATGAGGCCCATATGTTGCGACAACGGGAAATAGCGCGCTCGATGCGCCCCTGCTGCAAATCTTCCAGCGCGCCGCGCTCACGAATCAGCTGAATGGCGAGCCTGTCCTGTGATGCCGGGCTGAAATCCGGCAAATCGAGCTGCTTTTTGTAATGCGGCCAGAACAGATAAAGCTGCTGGTAACGCCCCGATGCCGTGGATTTTTCCCCGCGACGATTGAAGACCTTCGCCGGGCGTCCACCGGCAAACGGGTGATCGCGATAGTCGGTAAAAATCTCCGGCTTGCCATCGAGGCCGGTGACAATGACGTCGTACCCGTTTTTTTTCGTCAGCGGGTGCGTCGCGGTACCCTCTGAAAATGCCAGCGTGTCGAGGAATGCCGCGACGTTGGGGTGTGCCTTAATGACCGCCATCGTTTTCCCCTTTTTTAATCCTGCGCTGAATCGCAATTTCCACCGCCTGATAACCGGCGATACCCAGCATGGAGCCAAATCCGCACACGGCAGCGGGCGGCAGGTCAGGAAACTGCACCAGTGCCACCCCGGCCACCATCGAGACAAAGCCGCCCAGCAGCATACGGCCAATAAAAAGCCGGGCGGTGATGGGCTCGCCACCGGCCAGCACTTTCCCGACGACAATCAGCGCGCCGATCAAAAACAGTGACAGGACGCTTTTTTCACCTTCCGTCATGTGTTTACTCCCACAGATTAATTGTTTCAGTTACGGGGGATGACTGGACGTCGGGCAGTTCGACCACAGTGCCATGTGGCAGAACTGCGCCGAGCTCGGCCAGCCCCGGATTTGCGGCGAGCACCGACTCGAATACCCCCTCAGTGCGCCCGTAATACCGGGCGCAAATCATGTCGAGCGTGTCGCCCTGTTGCGCGATGGCCTGCATCAGATTTGGCTCACGATGCAGCGGGGTTTGTCCTGGACGCGTGATACGGCCCAGCGCATGTCCCGCCACAGCTCGTCGACAGTGGTATCGATGCTGTCGGCTTTCTTGTCACCTTTGGCGCTGGCATCCACACCGCGATAACGCTCATAGAGCGTGGCGGTCGCCATTGAGGTGACGGCGCGCAGGTAATAGAAAACTCGCACACTCTCGCCGTCGAGATCGTCAGCCGGCACGTCGGTAAGCTTGCTAAAACCCCCGGCAATCTGCTGTTCCCGCCACAAAAACAGCTCGGCATTGGTTTCGGCTATGCCGGTTTTGATGGCCTCACGAAGCCGGGCCGGGGCAACGGTCTGCTCAAGTCGCATCCCTTCACGCACGCGTTTCGGGTCGATGTCAGGAAAGAAAAACGTATTTTTTATCACCGGCTCATCGCTGGCAGGTGGCGGGATGACCACCACGCCACCCGGCTGCGGCTCATCGTTCTTTTTAATAATCAGCGTCGTCATGACTACCTCTGAATAGGTGGGCGGTGGACGCCGGTCTCAGGTCAGGTAAAACCCCCTCATCGACCGGCGTGCCGCCCTGGCGCGGGGCGCATTCTGTTAACCGGCGGTCTTTTTCGGTCGGCCACGTTTAGCCGGTGCCGTAGTTTTCACGGCGCGCGGTGCTCTTACCGGGGCTTTAACGACCGTTGCCGGTTTGGGCTTCAGCTCACGCTCAAGCCGTTCAATGTCTTTTTTTACTCCTGCCTGACAATCGAGCTGCATCGCTCGCTTGAGGTGGGCCAGCGCGTCGGCGGGCTGTTTGTTATCCCGTAACACCTGACCGGTGATTTTGTGCAGCTTTGCGCGCACTTCATCAGGCATATCGGCGGCAGCGGTCAGCGCCAGCGTGTCGAGCAGCTGGCTGACGACGACCGGTTCACCGGCGGCATGGGCGCGCATGGCGGCGAGCGCCACCTCTTCGGTAAACATGTACTGCGGCGGGCGGCGGTGTTTGCCTGGCATGGTCAGACCGTACTTAAACGCGTATCGGGCAATATCCATCGCGCCGCCGATATCGCCGACATCGAGACGCCACAGCATGACGGTCATCACGATGTCATCCTGTGCACCTTTGCCCTGTTCCAGCACGCCACTGACCCACGGCAGATAGAACGGCAGCAGCTCGCGCTTTTTCGTGGCTTTCAGCTCTTTACCAAAGATGGCTTTTAACGTGCGTTGGTCTGCGGCCAGCTTAACCAGCATCTGCTCGTAGGCAGTGGCATGCCGCAGCGGGTTGTTTTCCCGCTGCGCGGTTTCAATGGCCGAGACCCGCATCATGTGACGCTGTGCGGGGCTCGTCATCGGTTAGCCCTCCGGTTGTGCGGCAGAGAAATCGCCCAGCTTGATATTTTCAATGAAGCACCCGGCGGCGTAGGTTTCGACCACGTAATCGATGTTCATCGATTCGTAGTTTTCCACCTGGTCGAGTTTCGGATTTTCGATAATGGAGCGGCGATGACTTTCATCCATGAAATAGATGGACAGGTTATCGAGACGCGTCACCATAATAGCGTTCGCCGGGAAGTACGGCACACGGACGGCGGGCAGGTTGCCGATGCGTTTCTGGCTGATGATGATGTCAGCCGCGAGCGCTTCGCTGTTCGGCTGGTCTTTGTTGACGATCGGGAAATATTTATCGGCCAGCAGCTTACGACCCACAATCGCTACAAGTTCGGCATCTTCCTGATAAATCTCGTCAATCAGGTTGTCGGTTGCATCCATGACCAGCGCATCGAGGTTAACGTAATCGCCGTTTTTACCCACACGGATCACAGCGGAAACAACATTCCCTTCTTCGTCGACAATTTTGCTCATCACGCGGGTCGGCGCTTCATTACGGTATTTCTGCAGCCAGCCGACGGCGACGTCCTGCAACATCGGATGAGTGGCGCGGTCAGAGGTTTCGGCGCGCTCAACGCCGTTGAACCCGGCCATGATGAAATCGAGCGCCTGCCGCTGGATGATGGCATCACGAATACGGCGCTGGAAGTCCTGGAAGCGCGCCCACAAATCCAGCTTTTTATATTTGAAGTGAAAGTCGAAGTTGACCTGATCGCATTCGTACTTGTTGGACTCCAGCGCGGTAAAGTCGGCGGTTTTACGCTCCTTGCCGCTGTTGGTGTCCGTTGTACTGGCGATGGTGCCATTGACGCCGACGCCAATTTTTTCACCCTTCAGCTCATCCACCGGCACGATATTAATTTTCTGCAAAAAGGCCGAGGACATCTGCACGGTGTTCATCATGGTTTGCGTGACGGACGGCTCGACGGAGAATTTTTTACTCACGTCGTCCGGGTCTATGCCGTTCAGCTCAGCAACGCGGGACATGTAGGCATTGAATTTAAAACGGGTTTCCTGACGCATAGTCTTTCCTGTTTGGTTAAATCTGGTTGTCTGACCGGGCAAGCCTGTCGCCCGGCGATAAATTCATGACCGTTTAGCAGTCGGTCAGCAGCTCATCGCCACCGCCACCGGTGGAGAGCTTGCGGCGTGGCTGCGCGGTGCTTTCGGTTTTATCCAGCGACGTTTTTAACTTGCTGAATGCCTGACTGGTCTGGTCGGCCTTCGTGGTGACGTCCTGTTTCAGCGTCGCAAAGGCATTTTCCAGCGTGGCAAGACGCTGCTCAGTGGCGGTTAGGTTTTCCTGCACATGTTCACTGACGGCCGTCACGGCTTCATGCACATCCTGAAAACGGGCGTCATCGCTGGCCTGTTTGCGGCTGAAGATCGCTTTCACTTTGTCGCTCAGGGCGGTAAAGACATTTTCCGCCTGGTCTTCAAACTCAAGCTCGGCGAGGGTGGCGACGGAAATCAGGTTGCCCGGCTCGGCTTTGAAGCGGTTGAGGGGGTTAAATTTGGCACCCCGGCAAAATTCGAGGTATTCGGTGCCGAGGCTGGCCGGGTCATCGGTCACGGCGAGGCCGACCAGGTAGCATTTACCGCTATTGGCGAAATTCGGCTGAATTTCCATTGAGGTGTAGACCTTCTGCAATTTTTTATTCATTGCGATCAGGTCATCGGTCGGGGTGATTTTGGCGAACAGCGCCAGCTTGCCTTTCAGTACCGAATCGTCGTCAATCTTTTCAGACTTCAGCTCAACCACATCGCCGTAACGGCTGAACGGGCCATCCGGCAGGATGCCTTTCAGGTGTTCGAGGTTAATGCGGCAACCATAGACGCGGGGGTCAAAGGTCTCAGCCATTTCCTGAATATCCGTCGCGCTGATAACGCGGCCGTCACAGGTATCGCCTTCGACGCCGATGCGAAACCATTTTGAAACTTTTTTTGCCATTGTCAGGAGTCCTGATATCGGGTTAACGGGTCGGGGTTAGTTTCCCGACGTCGCCGCCCACCCGCTATCAATCCCGGATGGCTTATCCCTCACACAACAGCACCTTAGCGATTCGCATCACCCGTTTCTTTAGCCTTGCCCTGTATCAATCACGGCGAGGCATCCATGACCATCACCACCGACACCACTTTATTAAACGACCCGCGACGCCAGGCGGCTTTACTGTACTGGCAGGGGTTTTCCGTGCCGCAGATTGCCGAAATGTTGCAGACCAAACGCCCGACGGTGCAGAGCTGGAAACAGCGCGACCAGTGGGAGGAAACCGCACCGCTGAACCGGGTCGAAAGCACCTTAGAGGCCCGGCTGATTCAGCTCTACGCAAAGCCCAACCTGACACCCCACGATTTCAAGGTGGCGGATTTTCTGGCCCGACAGATGGAGCGCTTTGCGCGCATTAATCGCTATGGCCAGACCGGAAATGAGGTTGACCTTAATCCCAATGTGGCCAACCGCAACAAAGGCGACCGCAAAAAGCCGACAAAGAACTTTTTCAGCGACGAGGCTATCGAGAAACTGGAAGAGATTTTTTTCGCGGAGTCTTTCGAGTATCAGCTCCGCTGGCACCGCGCCGGGCTTGAGCACCGTATTCGCGACATTCTGAAATCGCGCCAGATTGGGGCGACGTTCTACTTTTCCCGCGAGGCGCTGCTGCATGCGCTGAAAACCGGCCATAACCAGATTTTCCTGTCAGCGAGTAAGACGCAGGCGTATGTATTCCGCGAGTACATCATTCAGTTTGCCCGCCGGGTCGATGTCGACCTGACCGGCGACCCGATTGTCATAGGCAACAACGGCGCAAAGCTCATTTTTCTCGGCACCAACTCAAACACCGCGCAGAGCCACAACGGCGACCTGTATGTCGACGAAATTTTCTGGATCCCCAACTTCCAGAAACTACGCAAAGTGTCGTCGGGCATGGCCTCACAAAGCCACCTGCGCAGCACCTACTTTTCGACACCTTCCACCCTGGCACACGGCGCTTACCCGTTCTGGTCGGGGGAATTATTCAACCGGGGCCGCGCCAGCGCCAGCGAGCGGGTTGACATCGATATCAGTCATGACTCGCTCGCCGCTGGCGTGGCGTGTCCTGACGGTCAGTGGCGGCAGATTGTCACCATTGAGGATGCGCTCGCCGGGGGCTGTACGCTGTTCAATCTGGAGCAACTCAAGCGCGAAAACAGCGTCGACGACTTCCGCAATCTGTTTATGTGCGAGTTCGTTGACGACAAGGCGTCGGTGTTCCCGTTCGAGGATTTGCAACGCTGCATGGTCGACAGTCTGGAAGAGTGGGAAGACTTTGCGCCGTTCGCCGACAACCCGTTTGGCTCCCGCCCGGTCTGGGTGGGATACGACCCTTCGCACAGCGGCGACAGCGCCGGGTGTGTGGTGCTCGCGCCGCCGGTTGTCGCCGGGGGCAAGTTTCGCATTCTGGAGCGCCATCAGTGGAAAGGCATGGACTTCGCGACTCAGGCCGAATCCATCCGCCAGCTCACCGAAAAATACAACGTCGAGTACATCGGTATCGATGCGACCGGCCTCGGTATTGGCGTCTTCCAGCTGGTTCGCTCGTTTTATCCCGCCGCCCGCGATATCCGCTACACGCCGGAAATGAAAACCGCAATGGTGCTGAAAGCAAAAGACGTTATCCGCCGTGGCTGTCTCGAATATGACGTCAGCGCCACCGACATCACCACCTCGTTTATGGCAATCCGCAAGACCATGACCAGCAGCGGGCGCAGCGCCACCTATGAGGCCAGCCGCACCGAGGAAGCCAGTCACGCGGACGTCGCCTGGGCGACCATGCACGCGCTGTTAAACGAACCGCTTACCGCTGGCAGCGGCCAGGCAACATCATCCATTCTGGAGTTCAACTGATGAGTAAATACAAAGGCCGCAAGCCACAGCCCCAAAAGCGCCCGCGCAACATGAAAGACAGCGAGCCCCAAAAAATGGAGGCGTTTACCTTTGGTGAACCGAGCGCCGTGCTCGACCGCCGCGATATTCTGGATTACGTGGAATGCGTCAATAATGGCCGCTGGTTCGAACCGCCGGTCAGCTTTAACGGGCTGGCGAAAAGCCTGCGCGCCGCCGTTCATCACAGCTCGCCGATTTACGTTAAGCGCAACATTCTGGCCTCAACGTTTATTCCGCACCCGCTACTGTCACAACAGGACTTTAGCCGCTTCGCGCTTGATTTTCTGGTGTTTGGCAACGCGTTTTTAGAGCTCCGAAAGAGTGTCACCGGTCGCCCGCTGAAGCTGGAACCGTCACCGGCTAAATACACGCGACGTGGTATTGAAGATGATGTCTATTGGTGGGTGCCGTCATTTGACCAGCCGCACCCGTTCGCGCCGGGATCCGTATTCCACCTACTGGAGCCAGACATCAACCAGGAGCTGTACGGCATGCCGGAATATCTCAGCGCGCTAAACTCCGCCTGGCTGAATGAAGCGGCGACGCTGTTCCGTCGCAAGTATTACCAGAACGGGGCTCATGCGGGTTACATCATGTATGTGACGGACGCCGCGCAAAGCGGTACCGATGTTGAGGCGTTGCGCGATGCGATGCGCAGTTCGAAGGGGCTCGGCAACTTCAAAAATCTGTTTTTCTACGCACCGCACGGAAAACCGGACGGCATAAAAATTGTCCCGCTCAGTGAGGTGGCAACGAAAGACGATTTCTTCAATATCAAAAAAGTCAGCGCCGCCGACCTGCTCGACGCTCACCGCATCCCGTTCCAGCTGATGGGCGGCAAGCCGGAAAACGTCGGTTCGCTCGGCGATATCGAGAAGGTGGCAAAGGTGTTTGTCCGTAACGAGCTCATCCCGCTACAAGACCGGATGCGCGAGGTCAACGCGTGGGCCGGTCAGGAGGTGATCCGGTTCAAAAGTTACACCCTCGACACCGAAAGTGACTGATTTCCGCCGCCTCCGGGCGGCTTTTTCTTACCCCCATGCCTGACCGCCTCAGAAGCCCGCCACGCCCTCAAACACCCCCGCACCACCCACCGACACCCTCGCGAACCTGCGCGGCACAGCGACGCGCTCAGGCTGCGAAAATAAATGCGCAAAAGTACGCTGGCGCGCAGTGCTTTCCCCGCCTCGCCTGCGCACTTAACGGGTCGCTTTTAATGCAATTGCATCAGGAGCCCCGAGCCGCGCGAGCGTTGGCGCTGGCTGGCAAATACTGGAATAAAAAAACGAATGCAAACTCATGCACCTTTTGCATGCAGCTTACTTTATTGTTGCCTGATAACGAGAATAGGCGTCCTCAAAAGCTTTTAAGTATGCCTTTGGCAAATCAAATTCATATGTGTTGAGGTTGGTTGTTATAAATAGCTTACCTTTTTTAAAATCTATGTTTTTATTCATATCAAATAACGCATATGTCGACCACCAAGCAACCCCTGAGTCGATTGTAAATTTAACGCTTTTTATTTCACCTTTATATGATAGCGTTATATCATGATGACCTATAACTTTATCTAAAGAGCATCGGGCTGATGTTCCTCCCAGAGAGAAAAAAACACCAGTAATATTCACCGTCATATTTCTCATATTCTGAATAATGAGATTACAATTCACCCCCTTACCATGAGTAACATCCACACTTATTCCATGAGTAACCCTGATTTTTTCATTCTCATTCTGAGTAGCTTGATACGCCATGTACAATGAGACTAACACGGCAAGTAGAGTTGCAATTGCAGATAACCACCCACCCAGCATACTCCACAAAGCCACCTCACCGGCATGATTCTTATCAGCCCACCCCCAATTAAAGCCACCGAGGAAAAAACCTAAAACGAA
>OFCL01000208.1_pt1 | contig 32987 bp, 27 predicted proteins | sample 1520811 | NCBI WGS metagenome assembly OFCL01 (sample SAMEA2699030, study PRJEB24076) | metagenome | biome: Human gut stool | place: Spain | collected 2012-03-22 | reverse complement strand
ATAAAAAAATCTAATAAATATTTCTTTTATATAATGTTTATTGGCTGGGCCCGTCAATGTTGAAAATGGGGAAGGAGGAATTCAGATGAAAATCATAAAAAGGTTTAGTTTGGTATGTTTAGGGCTATTGATCATTGGGTTGCAAACAAAAAGCGTTATGGCTGAAGAAAATAATTATGAATCAAATGGTCAAGCGAGCTTCTATGGCACCTACGTTTATGAGAATGAAAAAGAGTCAAATGACATAGCGTATACCCAACAATCAGAAGAACAGGGAAGAAACAATTTAACTGCTTCTGGACAAGCAGTTTTACCTAAAACAGGCGAGTCTGAAAATCCGCTGTATTCCTTGATAGGAGTTAGTTTGTTGGGGGTAGTCATTTATTTAATTAATAAAATGAAACGAGAGAAGGAGCTTATTTAATGAAAAAAACTGTTTTACTTACATCGGCAACCATACTTTTAGGCGTAGGGTTTCAAGCAATAAACGCATCAGCAGCAGAAACTTTTCCGAAAGAATACAATACGGAAGGCACAATTACTTTTGAAGCAGGCGATAACGAAATCACACCGCCTGTTGATCCAGAAAATCCCGATCCTACTGATCCAGTAGACCCAATTGATCCTCCAGGGCCAGGAACGGGTGGTGCCTTATCAATTGATTATGGATCAAAATTTAAATTTGGCACACAAAAGATTTCTACGGCAGATCAAACGTATTATGCTGCGCCAGATGAAATGAAAGATGGTTCAAAAAAACCAACCTATGTACAAGTAACTGATAAAAGAGGAACGTTAGCAGGATGGAAACTAACGCTTTCCCAACCTGAACAATTTAAAACAGCTACTGGAGAGGAACTAGTCGGCGCTCAATTAACGTTTACAAAGGCAGAAGCTGCCTCAATGGTGGATGAAAAATATAAACCTACTGAAGTTAGTAGTACTATTTCCTTAACACCTGGTGTAAATAATAATCTAGCGATGAACGCTAAAAAAGAAACAGGTGTTGGGACTTGGGTTTATCGCTTTGGTTCAAATGAAGCAACAAATAAAGAAGCTGTCCAACTATTCGTTCCCGGAAAATCTGTAAAGCTTGCACAACAATATTCAACGAAGTTAGTTTGGGCATTAGAAGATACTCCCGCTAATAATTAAATAAAGGAGAAAAGCAATGAAAAAACAATTCACAGGAATCGTTCTATGCAGTACATTTGCAGTTGCTGGTTGGTCCTTACAAGCGAAGGCAGAAGAGCCAAAAGAGTATCGTTCGAATGGTTTAGTAGAATTTATTCCGAACGTAGATCCGACAGAGCCAGTTGATCCAGAAAATCCCGATCCAGAAAAGCCAGTCAAACCAATTGATCCGACAGACCCAGAAGGTCCCAATCCTGGTACCCAAGGACCGCTGTCTATTGATTATGCTTCAAGTTTTGACTTTGGGAAAAATCGTATTTCGAATAAAGACCAAGTATATTTTGCAAGAGCACAGCAATATCAAGAAAATCAAAAAGAAACACCAAATTTTGTGCAAATTTCTGATAATAGAGGAACCAATAGCGGTTGGTCTTTAACGGTTACGCAAAAGGAGCAATTTAAAGCAACAAAGGCGACTTTAAATAGTCAGTTGACAGGTGCGCAAATTTCTTTAGCTAACCCGACCGTTAATAGTAATGCGCAAAATGTTGAGAAACCAGAGGCAACAAATAAGATTGCCCTTGTTCCAGGAACCGCATCGCTAGTGGCAGCTGCGAAGCAAGGAACCGGTGCAGGAACTTGGGCTACTTATTGGGGTAAAGTAGAAGTGGTTGCAGAACGCGATGAAACCAATACGGTACACAATGTTAATGTTACAAAAGATGTTGCGCTATCAGTACCAGGGTCAACCCCTAAAGATGCCGTGAAATATCAAACAAAATTATTGTGGACGTTGACGGATGTACCAGGAATTTAAAAAGTAGAGGTGAAGAGAGATGCGAAACAAACAAAGCCTAGTCTTTTTGGCAAGTAGTTTATTCTTACTACTCCTTGCGCCTATTACTAGCGAAGCGATTAGTAATCCTTCGACAAATATCAACGAAGTCAATCGGGAAATAGTGGAGGAATCGGCCAATGATCAGGCAACTAGCGCTGCTTCTCACTCGGAAACATTAGAGCAAGAATCTTCCCTAGGAACGACAACAACAACCGATAATCATCCAGCAGAAACAGACCAATCAACGGCTACTTTAGAACCTAGCAAACAACAAAAGGATGACGATAACAGTGCAACGGAATCGGCGATAGTTGAACCACAGCCGCGCATGTTGGCTGCGCCATACGCTGCTTCATTGCCTGATGATCCTAATATCATTCCAATCGACAAGGTATTTCAAGAGCCAATTGGAAATGCAACAAGTATTTTAGAAGGTGGGAAGTTATTACAACTAAACCCAGCTGTTAAATCACAAAAAGGAGCTATTTGGTCAAAAAAACCAATCAGTTTATTGTCGGATTTTACCTTTAAAAGTTATTTGTATTTAGGAAACGAGTATGCAAATGCTGGTGATGGTATGACCTTTACCTTAACGAATGATCCTAGAATGTCCACAACGCCTCAAGAAGTCATTGGTTCACCTGGGATGGGAATCGGTGCATACTCCACGAAAGCTGGTCAACCTTATGTTAGAAATGCCTTATCGATTGAGTTTGATACCTATAAAAATACTGGTAGTTCCAACCGAATGGACCGAGAAATTTCACAAGATAAGGGAAATGGGCATTTAGCTTTTGTCACTCCGAAAGCTAATAACAACAGCTATACAGGGGAGCATTCAGGCGTCACTGTTGCGCCAACCTATCTATCTAATGGAACCTGGCGCATGTTGACTGTTCATTGGAATGCCGCAGCCAAAGCATTAACATATGATTTAGAAGGTGTGGGCACGAATACGTATGTAGTTTCAGATTTAAATGCACAATTTGGCGCAACAACGGTTTATTGGGGCTTTACATCATCCACAGGTGGCAAATACCAAGAGAATGCTTTAGCAATGACACAAATTCCTACCAACGTTACGTCACAAGCAGCCCTTAGCGTGAATGGTCAGGAATTTAGCTCAGCTGTTGAAGCAGTGAAAAATGATCAGGTGAGACTACGGAATACGTTGAATATTGACAATGACTTTATCGAAGATCGTCAACCGCAAGTAAGCATTGACTTACCTGATGAATTAGCATATGAAGAAAATTCATTAACGATTGATGGTAAAAAGGTAGCAGCCAAAGATCTGACACAAACAGGGAATCACTTAACAATTGCTTTAAATGACTACCTAGTTTTAAAGAAGGACATGATTATTGAATTAAAAACAACCCTTCAAGATAATACGCCCGAAAAAGTTTTAACTATGAACTTTGACTATTATGAAGAAGGAACCTTACTGCAAAAGTCAAATAATGTAACGATTACTATTCCTAAACCAACAGAAAAAACAGTAACCGTTTTTTATAAAGACGCGGAAGGTAAAGATATTGCTCCACCTAAAAGTGTAACAGGGAAAATTGGTGCACCCTATCAAGAAAAACCCCTAGATATTTCTGGCTATGTTTTTACAAAAGACTCAGGCAATGCGGAAGGAACAATGACAGAGGAAACAAAAGATATTTATTTTTACTATCGTTTAGGGGAACTATATTTTAAAGAGGCACCAAAACAGATTACTTTTGGTACGGAAAAGATACGTAATCAACCACTAATTAAACTTGGGCATCCCACCGAAGGACTCAAAGTTGTGGATGAACGTAACGCAAATAATTGGCGCTTGCAACTAAAGCAAACGCAACCGTTAACAAATGATTCAATTGTAATGCCAGATGTTTTTTCTTTCGTTTCAACTGCTGGAAGCTCTCAGATTACAAATGAGGCAATTACGCTTTTAGAAAGTAATTAGAAAGGTGAAACAGATTTAACAGCATTACTTGATGAATCAAAACAACAAGGAATTCAAATCAATGTTCCTGTAGCTTATCAAAGAGTTGGAACATTTAAAGCTCGTTTATCTTGGGCGTTAGAAGACGTACCAGGAAATTAAAGAAAAGAATGGAGAAAAGAAAATGAAAAAAGTAACAACAGTATGTTTATCCACATTTATTTTAGGGAGCTTAGGCATGACTTCTCAAACCTTTGCAGAAGATGGCGGTAGTTATACATCTAATGGTATCGTAGAATTTACACCAAGTGAAGAGCCAACTAATCCGGTTGACCCAACGGATCCAACTAATCCAGTTGATCCTATTGACCCAACAGATCCTGAAGGTCCTAATCCAGGAACAAACGGTCCGTTGTCAATTGATTATGCGTCAAGTCTAGACTTCGGTGTTCAAAAAATCACGTCGAAGGATCAGACTTATTTTGCTGCTACCCAAAAATACAAGACGGTAGGCGCAACCGATGAAGTCAAAGAAGGGCCTAACTATGTCCAAGTAACAGATAACCGTGGAACCGAAGCTGGCTGGTCATTAAAAGTGAAACAAGAAGGACAATTTAAATCAACTTCTGGTAAAGAATTGACTGGGGCAGCTATCACGTTTAAAAACGGAAATGTAGTGACTGCTTCAGATTCAGGTAAACCAACAGGCCCAGCCACAATCACGTTGAATTCAGATGGTAGTCAATCAGATGTAATGAGCGCAGCGAAAGGAAACGGTGCAGGAACTTATTTATTTGATTGGGGAACAGATGCAACTACAGCTGCTAAAAGTATTGAGTTAACTGTTCCAGGTTCTACAACCAAATACGCTGAAAAATACGCCACAAAATTAACATGGACGTTGACAGACGCTCCAGGAAATTAGACGAATTTTAAAAAGAAGAATAGCGGGGAACATGGTTACCTGCTATTCACTACATATAGAAAAGGAGTAAATAATTTGAACAGAAAAAAACAACGATTTCTTTTTTTTCCGATACTACTAATTCTTTTAGCGTTAGTACCTAGCAATGGTTTTGCCAGTGAATTTAATTTCGCGGTTACGCCTATTCCATCAGAAAAACAAGTAGATAAAGAAAAAACTTACTTTGATTTATTACTAGCACCAAATGAAGAAACTGAGTTGAAAGTGAACTTGCGCAATGATACAGATAAAGAAGTAAAGGTAGGTATTTCCATCAATAGTGCCATTACCAATTCAAATGTAATCGTGGAGTATGGTGAAAATAAGGGGAAAAAAGATCAAAGCTTAGCGTTTGATATAAAAGACTACGTTCAATACCCTAGCTCAGTTCGTTTAAAACCGAAAAGTGAACAAACGGTTTCTATTAACGTCAAAATGCCTAATACACCCTTTGATGGAGTGTTAGCTAGTGGTATCACTTTTAAAGAAGAAACGTCGGATGAAGGCAAACGCCAAGACGATAAGAGTCAGGGGTTATCCATTAAAAATGAATATTCGTATGTCGTTGCATTATTGATGCAACAAAATAAAAAAAAGGTTGAGCCGAATTTACTTTTGAAAAAAGTCTCACCAGGACAGATTAATGCTAGAAATGTGATTTTAGTCAATCTACAAAATGATCAAAAAACATATATTAACCAAGTTGCATTTTCGGCAGAGATTACCAAAAAGGGGCATGAAGAAGTTTTATATAAAGAGGAAAAAGCAAACATGCAAATTGCACCAAATACCAATTTTTCTGTTCCCATTGCGCTAAAAGGGCAACCGCTTAAGCCAGGAGATTACCATTTGTCTATGACCGTTGTTGGGAATAAAGATGCTGCAGGCTCATTTAAAAAATCAATAAACAATGAATCGATATCTTTTAGAAATCAATGGCAATTTGAAAAAGACTTTACAATTAATGGCAAAGTTGCCAAAGAATTAAATGAAAAAGATGTCACCTTAAAAGAAAATCATTCGAATTTATATTTGATGATTGGCTTACTACTTTTATTGATAGTGATTTTAATCATTACCTGGTTGATTTGGCGAAAAAAGAAACAGGAAAAAAACGAAAGAGAAATATAAAGAGTAGTTAATTTTTGATTTGATTATCGGCAACGTTTTTGTTTGTTTTTACTTATCAAACATGCAGTTTATTCAACAAACCTAACTCAAAAAAAGAAATAATAAGAAGGAGTATTGTTAAATATCGTCTGATACCACTTTACTAGTTATATTTTTTGTTTTGTTATGTAGCTAAAGTATTTGGCAATATATGTGAGAAAAATGGATAAATACAAACATTTACTATTATGGAGTACATTGTTACTCTCGTTTTTTCAAGTAACCAATGTGCAAGCAGCAGAAGAACGGAATCCAATTTATAATCCGACCAATCCAACAGAAGAAATTTATCCGATTGAGAATACTGGCACACCAGAAAAAATGGAAGAAACAAATGAAAGTACTATTACTAGCGAAACGCAAGCGGAAGAAAGTAGCGAAGACGTTAGTAAAAAAGAAGTGACAACCAATAATCCAAAAACAAATGAAGAAAGGCCTTCTTCCAAGAAAAGTCAGCATCAAGTATTTTTCACGGATGAATTATTTGATGCTAGCCATATCACCATTGTACCAAATAGCACAGGCGGTGCTGGAACGGAGGGGCAAAACACTTTTTACTTGAATTTCATACGGGAATTAGTAGGAACGGCTATTTATGGGAGAAAGAACTGATAAATGATGAATTATGAAATTTTTTTAAATAAAGAAGATCAACGAAGTTATTCCTTGCTAAGGCATTTAGAAGAAAGTCCCACGCTATCAGGTACTTTTATTGCACTTCGCGAAGAATTATCAATGTCGAATTTTTTAGTCAAAAAAACATTAGAAAAATTAAAAGCAGATATTGACAATCTAAAGTTAAGCGACAGCTTAACTTTAGTCGTTTCTGATGTAGATGTTACACTTGAAATTGATGGAAACTATTCAAGTAAACTTTTGCTCACGAAATACTTAACAGAATCGCTCTCTTTTAAATTAGTGTTGTCTTACTTTAGAGGAAATTATAGTTTGACAAAGTTTGCTGAATGTAATCATGTCAGCACCTCTGTGGCGTATAGTACCTTACAGCGGCTAAAAAAAGCCTTAAAGGAGTATCAGATCTATTTTAGTAAGCGGGAAATTGTCGGCAATCAAAAAGCAATTTCATTTTTTTTGTATAAATTGTTCACGCTTTCCAATCAACCAATTTCCGAACTATATTCGGTAAAAGTCTATAATGAAGCGAAATGTGTATTACAGTCTGTTGAGTTAAACTATACTTTCACCACCTATGAGCGACGCAATTTTTTCCATTATTTAGCTATTATGATTAACAACGAAGGACGTGCGGTGGAAGGGATCGATACGCGCGCACTGAATACATTTTCAGAGGAACTAATAAAAAAATCACAAGTGGAATGGGCATTGTCCTCAAAATCATTAACGTATACGATTGTTTTTTTCTTGTATTTGCATGGCAAACTAGAGAAAAAATATGTCATTCACGAAGATCCTATGATTGAAAGCCTAACTCGTGTTTTCATTGGAAGTTTTGAAAAAGCATTTAATTGTTTAGAGGAGTCAACAAGGAATACTCTAGAAGAAGGGTTAGCAATTATTCATTTCAATGTTATTTACTTTCCGATTAATATGTTTGACGATTTTGAAATGGATTTACAGTTTTTTAAGCAAACATATCCGGAATTTTATTTTTATTTAATTGAATATATTCGTTGGTTAACAGCAAAACATAAAAAAATTGCGAAAGCCAATCACTGTTTGTTTTTTCACTATCTATTGTTGCTAATTAATCATGTTCCGGTTCATTTAATTGCAGAGCCAGCCAAGGTCCTAATTGATTTTTCTTATGGAAAAGAGTATAACCAATTCATCAAAAAAAATTTATCCGTCTATGTGAATTTAAATGTAGAAATTATTGACCCGTTATCAGATACCTTACCAGATGTGGTGATTACCAATTTAAATAACTTGTATCAAGAAGAACAGAGTAAAGTTATGGTTTGGCTGGATCCACCTCGTTCGATTGATTGGGTCAATTTAACGCAATCATTATTGACTATTCAAGAAGAAAAATATCAACAACAAAAAGAATCGACAAAGACAAGCGGTGATCCTATCGAATAGAATCATCGCTTGTCTTTGTGTTTAAGTCTTTACAAAACCAACCAAGTGTTTTATAATATGAATATACATTCATATGAATAGAAAAACATTAATTAGGAGGCGCATAACAATGTCAAAACAAACAGGTGCACACACACATGAAGAAAAAGGTAAAAACGTTCCAGTTATTCTCTTTTTTACAGGATTGGCTCTTTTCTTTATCGGTTTATTTTTAGGGAACATGCTCTTAGTGAAAAATATTCTTTTCTCATTAGCTGCTATTTTAGCTGGTTATCATATTATTGGGGAAGGCTTTGGAGATACGTATCGGGATACGAAAAACAATCGAAAGTTTTCGCCTAATATTCATTTGTTAATGACCTTAGCTGCAGTTGGTTCAGCATTAATGGGAAGTTTTGAAGAATCAGCATTGTTGATTTTGATTTTTGCGGCGGCGCATTTCCTTGAAGATTATGCCCAAGGCAAAAGCCAACGTGAAATTACAAAACTATTAAATTTAAATCCAACAGAAGCTCGCCTGATAACAGACGACGGCTCAATTCAAACTGTGTCAGTTGAACAATTGAAGATTGGTGACCGCGTGCAAGTCCTCAATGGTGCGCAAATTCCGACAGATGGCGTCGTGATTGAAGGAAGTACCGCTGTGGATGAATCATCTATTAATGGGGAAAGTATTCCCAAAGAAAAAAATAGTGGGGACCCAGTTTTTGGTAGTACCATGAACGGTTCAGGCACAATTGTTGTTGAAGTAACGAAAGATAGTTCAGAAACAGTTTTTGCAAAAATCGTACAGCTCGTGAACCAATCACAAGAAAATCAATCAGAAATTGCAAGCAAAATTAAACGATTTGAACCGAAATATGTCACACTAGTTTTAGCAGTTTTTCCACTAATTGTTTTAGGTGGCGCATTGCTTTTCCAATTGACTTGGGCTGAAAGTTTTTACAGAGGCTTGGTCTTCTTAATTGCTGCCTCCCCTTGTGCATTAGCAGCGAGTGCCGTTCCGGCAACTTTATCAGGAATTTCCAATTTAGCGAAACAAGGCGTTTTGTTTAAAGGTGGCTCATTCTTATCAAATTTAGCTGAAGTGAAAGCACTCGCTTTTGATAAAACAGGCACACTAACAAAAGGCAAACCTGAGGTAACAGATTATCTTTTTGTTGATGGCTTAGAAGATCGCCAAGACGAATTAGTAGCTGTTTTAACAAATATGGAGAAAAAATCCAATCATCCATTGGCGACGGCGATTGTTAATCGCTTTGAAGCAGAAACAACGGCTTTAAATTTAGAAGTAGAAAATATTGTCGGGGTGGGTTTAGTAACGACCATTGTAGACACAACTTTTAGAATTGGTAAACCATCTAGTTTCGAACAAGTGCCAACAATCATTGAGAAACAAACAACGAAATTAGCGAGTGAAGGCAAAACGGTAGTGTACTTTGCCGAAAATGAACAAGTGATTGGTTTAGTGGCATTGATGGATGTTCCTAATGAAGAAGCAATGAACGCCATTCACTATTTCAAGTCACAAAATATTGAAACAACAATGATTACAGGAGATGCAAAACTTACGGGTGAAGCAGTTGGTCGCTTAGTAGGCGTGGACCAAGTTTTTTCTAATGTTTTACCTGAGGAAAAATCAGCGATTGTTGATCAATTAAAACGCGAAGTAGGAATGACAGGGATGGTTGGTGATGGCATTAACGATGCGCCCGCTTTAGTGAATGCTGATATCGGAGTGGCGATGGGGGATGGTACAGACATTGCTATCGATGTTGCAGACGTGGTAGTGATGAAAAATGATCTTTCTAAATTAGGCTATGCTCACCGTGTCTCAAAACGCTTGAATAAAATTGTGCAGCAAAATATTATTTTTTCAATGTTAGTGGTAGCAACGTTAATTATCTTGAACTTTTTAGGTATTGCGAATATCGCATTTAGCGTACTTATTCATGAAGGAAGTACCTTAGTGGTCATTTTTAATGGCTTGCGTTTATTAGTTAATACAAAATAAGTCAAATAGTCACTTGCAAGAAAGGAGAGAAAGCGATGAATTCTTTAAAAATGATTGAACTTTCTCTCACCGACGTTGTCATTCGGATGGCTCTAGCCGTTGTTTTTGGAGCTTTGATTGGGTTAGAAAGAAGTATTAAAAGAAAAGGCTTCGGTATCAGTAGTAATGCCATTTTATGTTTGGCCTCTTGTACGATTTCCATTTTACAGATTCAATCGGTGGATATTTTAGTCGATGTGGTGAAACAAAATAGCGCCTTGGCGTCCATTATTTCTATGGATATTACACGATATGGCGCCCAAGTGATTAGTGGTGTAGGCTTTCTCGGTGCGGGGATTATCGTTTTTAGAGAAAGGAAAGTCTCTGGGTTAACGACAGCAGTAATGATGTGAAATGTTACTATTATTGGTTTAGTCATTGGGATGGGCTTTTTAACCATTGCGTTTATCAATCTCGTGGCGACTTTGCTAGTATTAGCTCTGGCCCATTTTAAACGAAAAACTCCTCTAAAACGATTGCAGCTTATCGTAAAAATGAAGGAACCCATGATTAAAGAAAGCCGACTGCATGAACAACTTCAAGCTTCTTTAGAAAAAGGGGAGCGCTTAGTAGAATTGACTTTGGAATCCGAACAAGAGGCAGTGACAGCAAAGATCTCTTATGTAGGCAAAGAAGATTTCTGGCATTCCAACTTGCACCATCTCTTAAAAGAAAAAGGGCACGTTCAATCTGTCTCTGTCACGGAAACAATTTAATCATAAAATAAAGCACTTGGGCGCTAGCGCGCGCCAAGTGCTTTTGTTTAAATATTTAATACTTTATCTAAGAAATCTTTTGTTCGAGGGTTTTGAGGATTTTCAAAGACTTGCTCTGGCGAACCATCTTCTAGGAAGTTACCGCCATCAATGAACATTACTCGATTAGCCACTTCTTTTGCAAAGCCCATTTCGTGAGTAACGATGACCATTGTCATTCCTTGTTTTGCTAAATCTTTCATTACACCAAGAACATCGCCAACCATTTCTGGATCAAGAGCTGATGTTGGCTCATCGAAAAGCATAATATCAGGATTCATCGCTAACGCACGTGCAATTGCGACACGTTGTTTTTGACCACCAGATAAAGAATCTGGATAGGCATCTTTTTTATCTGCCAACCCAACACGTTCTAAAAGTTCTAACGCTTTTTTCTCCGCTTCATCTTTTGACAAGCGACCTAAATCGGTTGGTGCTAAAACAATATTTTCTAAAATAGATAAGTGTGGAAACAAATTGAAATGTTGGAAAACCATGCCGATATGTTGACGGACTTGGTTGATGTCCGTATTTTTATCTGTCAAGTTCGCACCATCAATAATAATGTCTCCGCTAGAAGCTTCTTCTAATTGATTCAAGCAACGTAAAAAAGTACTTTTACCAGAACCAGAAGGACCGATGACGCAGACTACGTCGCCTTCGTTAATAGAAACATTAATGTCGTTTAAGACCGTGTTGTCACCATATTTTTTTACTAAATGTTCAACTAAGATTTTTTCAGTCATATTAGTTCACCTTCTTTTCAAGGTTTTTCGCTAATTTAGTTAAACTAGTAATTAAAATTAAGTAGATTAACGCAATAACGAAGTAAACCATTGTACTTTGTAATGTCCGAGCAACAATAATTTTTCCTGTTTGTAGTAGTTCGATTAAGCCAATTGCTGAAAGGATAGTTGTATCTTTCAATGAAATAACAAATTGGTTAATGAATGAAGGAATCATAATGCGAATCGCTTGTGGTAAAATAATTTTTTGCATTGTCCGATTATAGGAAAGACCTAAACTTCTTGAAGCTTCCATTTGGCCAACTGGAACAGCTTTGATTCCGCCGCGCACAATTTCAGAAATATAGGCACTGGCATTTAAAGTTAATGTGATAATCCCAGCAATGAAGACCGGGATATTAAAGCCAAGCACACCAGGTAATCCGAAATAGATGAAGAACGCTAAGACCATTAAAGGAATTCCGCGAATTAAATCAACATAAATGGTTGAAAGTACACGTAATGCTTTGATTGGTGAAACGCTGAATAGCCCAAAAATAACGCCGACAATTAAAGCAAGTACGAAGGAAATCAACGTTAATAGAATCGTCATCCATAAACCGTGTAACAATTGTTTCCAGTTGTTTTGCATGAAGCCAACAAACGTAGATTCGTCAGCTGTTTCTTCTTTGGCTTCGTTGCCATCTTTTACGTAAGTGCCGATAATTTTATCGTATTCACCTGTACGTTTCATTTCTTTTAAGCCTTCGTTAAACATTTCAAGTAGTTCAGGATTTTGCCCTTTTTTGACAGCAAAACCGTAAGAACCACCTTTTTCACGAGGAATTGGTGTCGCTAGTGGTTGATTTTGCGCAACCCCGTAGCCAATGACAGGATAATCATCCATCATGGCATCAACTTCGCCAATTTCTAATGCACTGTATAATGCATCAGTTGTGTCTAAATACTTAATTGAGTAATCATATTTCTTTTTATTTTTTTCTAAGAAATCAGCACTTTCAGTACCAATTTTTACGCCGACTTTTTTGCCTTTTAAATCATCATACGATTTAATTTTGTCATTGCCTTTTTTGACCGCAATTTGAATACCGCTATCAAAGTAAGGAACAGAGAAGTCGAAGGCTTTTTTACGATCATCCGTAATCGTCATGCCTGCAACCATCCCATCTGCTTGACCAGATTCAACAGCTTGGACAGCAGAACTAAAACCAATAAATTTAAATTCAACAGTAAAACCTTGCAATTCAGCTGCACGTTTGACTAAATCTACATCAATTCCGACATAATCGCCTTGGGCATTTTGAAACTCAAACGGAGCAAATGTAGAATCACTAGCAATCACATATTTCTCTTTTTTAGGAGTGATTTTTTTCATCTGTTCGCCAGCGTCTTGTGTGTTTGTTTCATCGCCTGTCGCTAAGTAGTTGTTTAAAATTTTATCATAAGTACCATTGTCTTTAAGATTTTTCAAACCAGCGTTGAACTTTTTGATTAATTCAGGGTTTTGACCTTTTTTCACTGCGAAACCATAAGAACTGCCTGTTTCTTTATCGCCAACTAATTGTAATTTTTGACCATTTTTAACTGCGTAGCCCAATACAGGATAATCATCAACGATTGCATCCGCTTCACCGTTTTCTAAGGCTTTATAAAGACCCGTTGCATCGTCAAAATTTTTGATAGTGTAGTCATATTTCTCTTTATTTTTTTCAAGGAAATTGGCACTTTCAGTTCCAACTTTAGCCGCAACCGTTTTGCCTTTTAAATCATCATATGATTTAATTTTGTCGTTTCCTTTTTTAACCGCTAATTGTAAACCACTATCGAAGTATGGATCTGAAAAATCAAAGGATTTTTTTCGCTCATCCGTAATACTCATTCCAGCAATCATGCCATCAATTTGTTTAGATTGAATCGCTTGGACTGCACTATCGAAGCCTAATGGTTTTAAATCCACTTCAAAACCTTGATCTTTGGCAATCGCATCTAATAAATCAACGTCAATACCAATGTATTTTCCTTTTGAGTCTTGGAATTCAAAAGGGGCGAATGTTAAATCCGTTCCAATTGTATATTTCTTTCCTTCTGCATGTGCTGAAGTGCTACTAATGAATGTTAGCAGAGTTACCATCATCACAAAGAAAGAAAGTAAAAAGTGTTTCCTTTTCATAAAATACCTCCTAGTTTTGCATATTGAACAATTATATAGTAAGAAATAGGAAGCTGACAAGTATTTGAACGCTAAAAAGAGAAAAAAACTCTAATTTCCTCACATTACATGTTATAAAATGTGACATAGAAATTAAGAACAAAAGATTAAGATCAGTTGAAGTCTGAAACAGCAAAAGTGGCGAAAATATGTTCGGTATGTTAAACTAATAAGTGGACATTCTGCCAGAATGGGCCGATAATTTAAGAGAAATTAGACACTTTGAGGGGGAGTTATAAATGATCGAAAGAGAAACTTCCAATACCTTTCATTTGGCTTCTAAATATGAGCCTGCCGGAGATCAGCCAGCCGCTATTGCTGAACTAGTTGACGGTGTCAAAGGTGGAGAAAAAGCTCAAATTTTACTTGGAGCGACCGGAACAGGTAAAACATTTACAATCTCTAATGTGATTCAAGAAGTGAACAAACCAACATTAGTGATTGCACATAATAAAACACTAGCTGGACAATTATACGGGGAATTTAAAGAATTTTTCCCAGATAATGCGGTCGAGTATTTTGTCAGTTACTATGATTATTATCAACCAGAAGCATATGTACCCTCAAGTGATACATATATTGAAAAAGATTCCAGTATTAATGATGAAATTGATAAACTACGCCATTCAGCGACAAGTTCTTTATTGGAACGAAACGATGTCATCGTGGTAGCATCAGTTTCTTGTATTTTTGGTTTAGGGGATCCGCGGGAATACAGTCAACAAGTTGTTTCATTACGTGTGGGAATGGAAATGGATCGTAATGAGTTACTAAAAAGCTTAGTCGATATTCAATTCGAACGAAATGATATTGATTTTCAACGGGGGCGTTTTCGTGTCCGCGGTGATGTGGTTGAGATATTCCCAGCTTCACGGGATGAGCATGCGCTACGTGTTGAATTTTTCGGAGACGAAATTGATCGAATTCGTGAAGTAGATGCGTTAACTGGTGAAATTGTCGGCGAAACAGAGCATGTCGCTATTTTTCCGGCAACACACTTCGTGACGAACGAAGAACATATGGAACACGCCATATCGCAGATCCAAGAAGAATTAGAGGCACGTTTGAAAGTGCTTCGCAGTGAAAATAAATTATTGGAAGCTCAACGTTTGGAACAGCGAACCAACTATGATATTGAGATGATGAGAGAGATGGGCTATACGTCAGGGATTGAGAATTACTCTCGACATATGGATGGTCGCCAAGAAGGGGAACCGCCATATACGCTGTTGGACTTTTTCCCAGATGACTTCTTACTTGTAATCGATGAGTCTCATGTAACAATGCCGCAAATTAGAGGAATGTATAATGGCGACCGAGCACGGAAACAAATGTTAGTGGACTATGGTTTCCGTTTACCAAGTGCACTTGATAACCGACCGCTTCGTTTAGAAGAATTTGAACAACATGTAAACCAAATTGTTTATGTATCGGCAACACCAGGCCCTTATGAAATGGAACAAACAGAGACTGTTGTTCAACAAATCATTCGACCAACAGGTTTACTAGATCCAGAAGTAGAAATCCGCCCAATTATGGGTCAAATTGATGACTTGGTGGGCGAAATTCATGAACGGATCGAAAAAGATCAGCGAGTGTTTGTCACAACCTTAACGAAGAAAATGGCCGAAGATTTAACCGACTATTTCAAAGAATTAGGCTTAAAAGTTAAATATTTGCATAGTGATATAAAAACACTGGAAAGAACGGAGATTATTCGCGATTTACGATTAGGCGAATTTGATATTCTAATTGGTATTAACTTATTACGTGAAGGAATCGATGTGCCAGAAGTTTCCTTAATTGCGATTCTAGATGCGGATAAAGAAGGCTTCTTACGTAGTGAACGCTCATTAGTGCAAACGATGGGACGGGCTGCCCGGAACGCTGAAGGAAAAGTCATTATGTATGCAGATAAAATCACCGATTCGATGCAACGAGCTATGGATGAAACGGCACGACGTCGGGCAATCCAAGAAGCATATAATGAAGAACATGGCATTGAACCAAAAACAATTATTAAAGAAATTCGTGATTTGATTTCTATTTCCAAAACAGCTGATAAAGATGAAACAGTGGTTCAATTGGATAAATCATATGAAGATTTATCAAGACAAGAAAAAGCTGATTTATTAATGAAACTTGAAAGAGAAATGAAAGATGCGGCCAAAGCATTAGACTTCGAAACTGCAGCCACATTACGAGATACCATTCTTGAATTGAAAGCTGCCAAATAAGTCAACCAACGGATTAAGTAAAAGATACGATGAACCATCGTATCTTTTACTAATCTTTTCTCTATAGAATGACTTGAAATGATTTGACGTAAGAGATTTAGTAAAAGGAGAACATATATGGCAAATGATAAAATTGTGATTCATGGTGCACGCGCCCATAACTTAAAAAATATTGATGTCACGATTCCTCGTGACAAAATGGTTGTTGTAACTGGACTATCTGGTTCTGGCAAAAGTTCATTAGCGTTTGATACGCTTTACGCAGAAGGGCAACGACGTTATGTAGAGAGTCTCTCTGCTTATGCGCGACAATTTTTGGGACAGATGGATAAACCAGATGTTGACAGCATCGATGGTTTAAGTCCAGCTATTTCAATTGATCAAAAGACGACAAGTAAAAACCCGCGCTCAACGGTGGGGACGGTCACGGAAATCAATGATTATTTACGATTGTTATTTGCTCGGGTAGGTCATCCAATTTGTCCTAACGATCATATTGAAATTACCAGTCAGTCTGTTGAACAGATGGTTGATAAAGTCTTAGAGCTACCAGAGCGAACAAAAATTCAAATTTTGGCGCCTGTTGTGGTCAAGAAAAAAGGCCAACATAAAAAAGTGTTTGAAATGATCCAACGTGAAGGGTATGTCAGAATGCGGGTGGATGGTGAAACCTATGATGTTAGTGAGGCACCAGAACTTGAAAAAAATAAAAAACATGATATTGCGATTGTGATTGACCGTATCGTTGTGAAAGAAGGTATTCGCTCTCGCTTGTTTGATTCGTTTGAAGCGGCTTTGCGTTTAGCTGAAGGTTACGCAATTGTTGATGTGATTGGTCAAGAAGAGATGTTGTTTAGTGAACATTATGCTTGTCCTTATTGTGGGTTCACAGTCGGTGAATTGGAACCGCGCTTGTTTTCATTTAATGCACCATTTGGCGCTTGTCCCGATTGTGATGGTTTAGGTGTTAAATTAGAAGTGGACAAAGACTTAGTGATTCCAGATCCCACTAAAACCTTGAGAGAAGGAGCCATTGTTCCGTGGAACCCTATTAGTTCCCAATATTATCCACAAATGTTGGAGCAAGCAGCTACCAGTTTTGGGATTGATATGGATACGCCGTTTGAAGAATTACCTGCAGACCAACAAGAAATTATTTTAAATGGTTCTGGCGAGAAAAACTTTCATTTTCATTATGAAAATGACTTTGGTGGTGTTCGTGATGTGGAAGTACCATTTGAAGGTATTTTAAAAAATATTAAACGACGTTATCATGAAACAAATAGCGATTTTACACGAGATCAAATGCGGTTATACATGACAGAATTGACTTGTCGAAGCTGTCAAGGGTATCGTTTGAATCCGCAAGCTTTAGCTGTAAAAATCAATGGCACGCACATTGGTGAAGTCAGTGAATTAGCAATAAAAAATGCGGTCCAATTTTTTGAAGGTGTGTCTTTATCTGAACAAGAAACAACGATTGCTCGGCCAATTTTAAAAGAAGTCGAAGATCGGTTAACCTTCTTAAAAAATGTTGGGTTAGATTACTTAACCTTAAGTCGAGCTGCTGGTACACTTTCTGGCGGAGAAGCACAAAGAATTCGCTTAGCAACACAAATTGGATCAAACTTATCAGGCGTTCTTTACATTTTAGATGAACCATCAATTGGTTTGCATCAACGAGATAACGACCGCTTGATTGACTCATTGAAAAAAATGCGGGACTTAGGCAATACATTAATTGTGGTGGAACACGATGAAGATACAATGATGGCTTCGGATTACTTGATTGATGTGGGACCTGGCGCTGGACATCTGGGCGGTGAAATTGTAGCCGCTGGTACGCCGGAAGAGGTTGCTAAAAATCCGCATTCATTGACTGGACAATATCTTTCTGGGAAAAAAGTGATTCCTGTACCAAAAGAACGTCGCAAAGGTAATGGCAAAGCGATCAAAGTCACTGGTGCCAGTGAAAATAATTTAAAAAATGTCAGTGTTGAATTTCCGCTAGGTGAATTTGTTGCTGTCACAGGCGTTTCAGGTTCAGGGAAAAGTACTTTAGTCAATCAAATTTTGAAAAAAGCACTGGCCCAAAAATTAAATCGTAATTCCAATAAACCTGGGAAACACAAAAGTATCACTGGTTATGAAGCCATTGAAAAGATTGTTGACATTGATCAAAGTCCAATTGGTCGAACGCCAAGAAGTAATCCAGCGACTTATACTAGTGTTTTTGATGACATTCGCGATTTGTTTGCCCAAACAAATGAAGCCAAGGTTCGTGGTTATAAAAAAGGCCGCTTTAGTTTTAACGTCAAAGGTGGCCGTTGTGAAGCTTGTCGCGGGGATGGTATCATCAAAATTGAAATGCACTTTTTACCTGACGTCTATGTGCCTTGCGAAGTTTGTCATGGCAAACGTTATAATTCTGAGACGTTAGAAGTTCATTATAAAGGCAAAAACATTTCTGATATTTTAGATATGACGGTGGAAGATGCCGTAGAATTTTTCAAACATATCCCTAAAATTCATCGTAAATTGCAAACAATTGTGGATGTAGGCTTAGGCTATGTGACATTGGGGCAGCCAGCAACTACTTTATCTGGTGGAGAAGCACAGCGGATGAAGCTAGCGAGTGAACTTCATAAAAATTCTAATGGGAAAAACTTTTATATTCTGGATGAACCAACAACAGGCTTGCATACCGATGATATTGCGCGATTGCTTCTAGTATTAGAGCGTTTAGTGGAAGCGGGCAATACCGTTTTAGTGATTGAACATAACTTGGATGTCATCAAATCTGCGGATCATGTGATTGATCTAGGGCCAGAAGGTGGCGACGGTGGTGGGACGATCGTGGCGACAGGAACACCAGAAGAAGTTGCTAAAGTCAAAGACAGTTACACAGGATATTATTTAAAACGTGTTCTGAAATAAACATTAATGATTAGATAAAGAACCTTGTTTTTATGGGAAACAAGGTTCTTTTATTATAAAATAACAAATATTTTTTTAGTTAAAATTAAAAATAAATGTTGACTTAATGTGTAATTAAAAGATATACTATGTTTGTTAACAAAATAACAATGAACACGAAGGGAAGTCTTAAATGAAAAACAAAAAAATAACAACAAGTTTATTAACAGCAGGAATGGTCTTAGCTATCGGAATCACACCTTTTGTACATAGTAACACAATGGAAGCAGCTACTTTAATTTCACAATCAGACCATGAAAAAGTAATGAGTTTTACCAAGAAAGACTTAAAAGAAGCAACGGGCATTCAATTGGAGCCGGCGACAGTACAAGCCGTTCATCAGGAATTAAAGCAACAAATCACCTGGGAAACATTAGGCTATTCCACAATTGATGCGCAAAATATTGCGACACGTTTTACACAAAATACATATCAGGCTCTGGGGATTTTAACAGATATCGCCAACCATTCAGACCTTCAATTGAAAGTCATTACCATTAATAATCCCTATCTAGCAACAGCTAAAATTGGCACCTTTAAGTGGGAAACCGTAACTCCTGAAGTTGGTGGAGACCATGAAACAGCAGACAATGAACTAACCACACCGACACCAACTGTTGCCAGTCTTCAAGAGATTGATGTAGAAATCGAATACGACGAAAATGAAATTGAGTTCACCTATGAAATAAAATCGAACGGAACAATTGAAGCAACGTATGAAGATGAATCTGCTGATTTAGAATTAGAAGGTAAGGCAGCACAAGACAAAATCATGACTCTTTTAGATGGATTGTCAATCAAAACAGCTACAAATGAACAAATTAAAGAACACATTACGAAAAAGTTAGCCGTGAATGAACAAGTAAAACAATTTGAGTTTGAAGCTAATTTTACTGATAAAACAGAAATTGAGTTTCTAATAAAATAACACAGAGTTATATAGTATAATTCAGCAATTAAAACAGCGTTGACAAAAATGTCAATGCTGTTTTTCTATGAAAGAATAGAAATCTTTATAAGAATGATTGAAAAGCTTTCTTTGATACGCCCGGGGTGTTATAATATAGTGATGCAAGTGAAGGGAGTGTTGAATATGCCAGAAAATTTACAACTGGTTATTATTACAGGAATGAGTGGTGCTGGAAAAACAGTCGCTGTTCAAAGCTTTGAAGACATGGGCTATTTCTGTATCGACAATTTACCACCAAGCTTAATCCCAAAATTTTGGGAATTAATTAAAGAATCTGGAAAAGTTACCAAGATTGCGTTAGTGATCGATTTACGTTCACGGACCTTCTTTAGAGAAATTCAGGATATGTTAGTCGAACTTGAAAATACTAATTTTATTGATACAACGATTTTATTTTTAGATGCCACCGATGAAGAGTTAGTTTCTCGTTATAAAGAGACACGGCGTGCGCATCCAATGGCGATGGATGGTTTAGTGACAGAAGGTATTCGTAAAGAACGTGCAATGCTGGAAGAAATCAAGGCGGATGCTCAGTTGGTTATTGATACCACGGACTTGTCCCCTCGTCAATTGCGGGAACGTTTGAATAAAGAACTAGCAACGAGAGAGACACACGAATTTCGAGTGGAAATGGTGTCCTTCGGCTTTAAATATGGTTTGCCGATTGATGCAGATATCGTTATGGATGTTCGCTTTTTACCTAATCCCCATTATATTGATGAACTACGGCCGTTAACTGGAATGGATCAACCTGTTTATGATTATGTGATGGGCTTCCCAGAAACAGATGAATTTTATACCAAATTTATCGATTTACTGCGAACAGTCTTACCTGGATATAAAAAAGAAGGTAAAAGTAGCGTCACCATTGCAATTGGCTGTACTGGCGGACAACATCGCTCTGTTGCATTGACAGAACGTGTTGGCGCTGAATTAAAAGAGGAAGATTACCATGTAAATATTACCCACCGCGACCGCTTAAAAAGAAAAGAAACGGTTAATCGCTCTTAATGAAAACCTATCGAATTCGTAAACCGAAGATTGTGGTTGTTGGTGGTGGAACAGGCTTGCCAGTAATTTTAAAAAGTTTAAGAAATCAAAGTGTTGATATTACTGCCGTCGTAACGGTCGCTGATGACGGCGGTAGTAGTGGCGAGCTTCGTTCCTCTATTAATAACATGACACCTCCGGGAGATTTAAGAAATGTTTTAGTGGCATTGTCAGATATGCCACAATTATATGAAGATATTTTTCAATATCGTTTTGATAAATCAGATAGTCATTTTGCCAATCATGCAATCGGTAATTTAATCATTGCTGCTGTCTCAGAAATGAGAGGAAGTACGTATGAAGCGATTCAATTGCTTTCAAAAATGATGCATGTTGATGGACGGATTTATCCATCATCAGAACGGCCATTAACGTTACATGCCGTATTTAAAGATGGCTCAGTGGCGGTGGGAGAATCAAAAATTGCACTGGATCGCAAGACGATTGACCATGTGTTTGTAACAAATACACACGGAGAAGAACAGCCAAGAGCTGCGCGTAAAGTCGTCAAAGCAATTGAAGAAGCAGACATGGTCGTGTTAGGACCAGGGAGTCTTTTTACAAGTATTTTACCTAATTTAGTTATTACAGAAATTGGTGAAGCCATCAAACAAACAGCTGCGGAAGTAGTCTATATTTGTAACATCATGACCCAAAAAGGGGAAACGGAACATTTTACGGATGCAGATCATGTTCGTGTCTTAAACGAACATCTACAAGCGCAGTTTGTTGATACAGTGCTGGTTAATACAGAAAAAGTACCAGAAAATTACATGGATCCTGAAATTTATGATGAATATTTGGTTCAAGTAAAGCATGATTTTCAAGGATTACGTGAAGAAGGATGCCGAGTTATTTCGACAGACTTTTTAGAATTAAGAGATGGCGGAGTTTTTCATGATGGGGAAAAAGTTGTTGAAGAACTTTTCCGTATCGTATTTGGAACGAAATATTAATTAATCAAAAGAATCAAGAGAGGAGGAGCTTAGATGTCTTTTGCCTCGGATGTCAAAAAAGAGTTAACTGGTTTAGAAGTCCATCGAGAACACGCGAAAGCAGAATTAGCAGCATTAATTCGGATGAACGGCTCACTTAGCTTAGTTAATCAACAGTTTGTCTTGAATGTACAAACGGAAAATGCTGCAATTGCTCGTCGAATGTATTCATTGCTGAAAGATCATTACCATGCACAAGCAGAATTATTAGTTCGTAAAAAAATGAAACTAAAGAAAAATAATGTTTACATTGTGCGTCTAAAACAAGATACACAAAAAATTCTAGCTGATTTGGATATTATGGATGGGGTCGTTTTTAATGGCAATGTGTCAAATGAAATCATGGGTAACGCGCAAAAAATGCGTTCCTATTTACGTGGAGCCTTCATGGCTTCTGGCTCAGTTAATAATCCGGAAACAAGTCGCTATCATTTAGAAATTTTTTCAATTTATGAAGAACACAATAATGATATTTGTAAGATGTTGAATTACTATGACTTAAACGCTCGAACATTGGGACGCCGAAATGGGTATATTTGTTATTTAAAAGGTGCTGAAAAAATTGCCGACTTTTTAACATTAATTGGTGCCACGAACTCTATGTTGAAATTTGAAGATGTCCGGATTGTCCGTGATATGCGGAATTCAGTAAATCGTTTAGTGAATTGCGAAACAGCGAATTTAAATAAAACCATTGATGCGGCTTCAAAACAAATTGAAAATATTCAATTTATTGAAAGTACAGTAGGGCTGACGTCATTACCGGAGAAACTTCAGGAAATCGCAGAATTACGGTTAGAGTATCCGGAAGTTAGTCTCAAAGAACTAGGGGAAATGATTCCTTCAGGAGCTATTTCTAAGTCAGGTATTAATCATCGTATTCGAAAAATTAATGAATTTGCAGAAAAATTACGAGAAAAAAGTGCGTAACTTTTCTGCTCCAGAAGTGAAGAATAACATTTCCGTTTGAAGTGCTATCCTTCACTTTTTCTTTAAGCGTGTAAAAAAAATTAAAGTGTGCAAAAAGTGTGTAGCGTTGAAATGTAGTGTTGACCTGTGGTTTAAAGAAACGACGTTGGCACGAATGTTGCATGTAATAAAATGCAAGCGATTACTTATTGCTGTTTTTAACTAAAACATTAAAAACTATTGGAGGGGTCAAAATGGTTCAACGATTAATTAGTGCAAATGCATCAGAAATCAAACGGATGTCAAAAGAAGAGCTGTTTCAGAGTATTAAAGCGAGCGAAGGGCGCGTAATTTTATCGGAAAATGTGGTAGTTCATCCATCCGTAGCAGGTGATATCACTTGTGCGGAAATGTCAAAAGCATATGGCGCAGACATGATTTTATTGAATGTTTTCGATGTTAATCAACCGATTGTAGTAGCTGCTTATGAAGGGCAATATACTGCGGAAACATGTGTCCCTAATGATGAGGTTGTTCATCGTTTGAAAGAACTAGTCGGTTTACCGATTGGCATGAATGTCGAACCTGTTGATGAAAATTTAGACTTAGCTTCAACGAGAGTTTCGATTGAACCAGGTAGAAAAGCATCAGCAGCTACTTTCAAAAAAGCCAATGAACTGGGTTTGGATTTTATCTTATTGACAGGTAATCCAGGAACTGGCGTGACCAACGACTTGATTGCTAAGAACGTGGCCTTAGCCAAAAAACATTTTGACGGTATCATTATTGCTGGAAAAATGCACAGTTCAGGCGTAGATGAACCAGTGGTCAGTTTAAAATCAGCTGAACAATTTATTGAAGCGGGCGCTGATATTGTCTTAGTCCCAGCAGTCGGCACGGTTTGGGGCATCGATGATCAACAAGTCAAAGAAGTTGTGGATTTTGCACATTCAAAAGGAAAATTAGTTATGAGTGCCATTGGAACTTCACAAGAAAGTGCTCAACCTGAAGTTATCCAAGCAATCGGCATTAGAAATAAAATTTTAGGCGTAGATATTCAACATATTGGCGATGCCAATATGGGCTTAGTTGGTATTGAAAATATTAAAGAGCTTTCTGATGCGATACGTGGGAAAAGACATACTGTTGCTAGAATGGCTCGTTCGATTAATCGTTAAAAAAGTGAACAGAGGCACGAATTCAGAAAATTTGAATTCGTGTCTTATGATTTTTTTATTGAAAAACGGTATACTAAAAGAGAAATAAAGGTTTGAAAGGATGAGGTTTTTTTATGGATATTTCAGTAATTGATGCAACAAAAGTTAACACAGAAACAGGGCTTCACATTGGTGAGAGCAATGCCCCTGTCAAAATGATAGAATTTATCAATGTTCGCTGTCCTTATTGCAGAAAATGGTTTGAAGAGTCTAAGGAACTGTTAGCACAATCTGTCAAAAGTGGTAAAGTTGAACGTATCATTAAGTTGTTTGATAAAGAAAAAGAAAGTTTACAACGCGGCAATGTGATGCATCACTACATTGACTATTCAGCGCCTGAACAAGCGCTGTCAGCATTGCATAAAATGTTTGCTACGCAAGATGAATGGGGAAACTTAACCTTAGAAGAAGTAGCGACGTATGCTGAAAAAAATCTGGGCTTAAAAGAACAAAAAGATGCAACGCTTGTTTCCGCAGTGATTGCTGAAGCCAATGCGGCGCACATTCAATTTGTACCAACGATCATCATTGGTGAGCATATCTTTGACGAAAGTGTCACTGAAGAAGAATTACGTGGATACATTGAAAAATAAAAAAAATGGAAACAGCGACTGTCGCTGTTTCCATTTTTTTATTTTTAATTTAAGGCGCTACTATTTTCCATTACTTCATCGATTAAACCATATTCTTTTGCTTGTTCGGCAGTCATATAGTTATCACGATCGGTATCACGTTCAATCACTTCAATTGGTTGGCCAGTTCGTTCAGCTAAAATTGAATTTAAACGTTGACGAGTGTCTAAAATGTGACGAGCAGCAATTTCAATTTCTGTTGCTTGCCCTTGAGCGCCACCAAGTGGTTGGTGAATCATGATTTCCGCATTTGGTAAAGCGAAACGTTTGCCTTTTTGACCAGCTGTTAATAAGAAGCTACCCATTGAAGCCGCCATTCCTAATACGATAGTTTGGACATCCGCTTTAACGAAATTCATGGTATCGAAAATCGCTAAGCCTGCAGAAACGCTACCACCAGGAGAGTTAATGTACAAGTAAATGTCTTTTTCTGAATCTTGGGCATCTAAGAATAATAACTGTGCAATCACTGAGTTTGCCACGTTATCATCGATAGGGCCGCTTAGCATAATGATGCGGTCTTTTAATAAACGAGAGTAAATGTCATAAGCACGTTCACCGCGAGATGATTGTTCAATAACTGTTGGAATTAAATTCATAAGTAAATCCTCCTATATAAAGAAACTTTTAAAGTCATTCTATCACAAAGCACTTTGAATGCCTATGAAAAGTATACCTCTTTGGTCAATAAAGGTCAACGAAGTCGCTTGAAAAATTTTGTGTCATTTTTTATCCGAAACTTTTGGATTATGTTATACTAAAATGGAAAATTAGAAAAGAGCGAGGGGAAAAATATGTTTGTTTTTATCGCCGGAATGGTCGGTGTAATCGTCGGTGCGCTAATAGTCACAGCAAGTGCCGCCTTACATTCATCTTACAAAGAGCGAAAAGAAGTACGTTATCGTGAACTAGAACATTTGGTTAAAGAAATTGAATCATTGAATTTATTAAATAAAAAAGTCAAAGAAATTTTACAAAAGCGTGAATTATATATAGACAGATCAATTGAATACTTATCGATGGATGATTGTTTCATCAGCATCGATGATTTTATTTATTTGGAATCATTTTCTGCTCAAAATAATTTTTACTTACCGACGTACTTAATTGAAGAATTTTTCAAAAAAATTGCGCATCGTAAAGTCATTTTGACGGCCAGCGAAGTTGCTGAAATGGGTGGTCACACCTATAAAGGCGGCCGTGTTATTTTAGAAAATTTTTCAGACGAGATTTTAGCAATTATTGAAGATAAAAAACGTAAAATGCAGCGTTTGTCTAACGAACCACTTCATTATTTTAAAGCGATTAAATAAAAAAAGAACCAGCGTACCCGCTAATTTTTTGGGGTATCTGGTTCTTTTTCTTGTTGTTCCATATCGGTCATAGTGTCTTCAATTTCTTTATGTAAGAAATAAGAAATAACTGTACGGATGATCACCAAGGTTGCCAATTTCAAAATATCTTGAAAAGTTGGTTTGACAATGGATTCAATAATATCAGCAGCAATTAAAATTTCTAAACTTAACAGAATGTAGCTACCAAGGAAGTTTTTGATGAACGTATTCATTTTGGTTAAGGTAAAGCGGCTTTGATTTTGTCGTTCACTTTTAATGAAATCTTTTCCTGCTAAACAAACACCCCAAACTAAAACAATAATCGAAAAAACATTCAGTCCTAAAATACATAGCTCAAAAAGTGGGGTTAAAAGCGTCATTAACTGATGGGGCCACTCATTCATCGTATTCACTCCTACCAAAAAGCCTTTTCTTTAACTATAACGAAACGGCTGACTAACGTCAAATATTGTTGAAATAAACGGGCTAAACTATTCAGCTTATAGAACAAAACTAAGAAAATTATGAATAGCATCTAACAATTAAGTAAAAGGGCTGTAAAGGTTCTTTTACTTTTTTTGTGTAAAAAAAGAGTCTTAAAAGGAATCAAGTAGCAAAAAGTAAGTGAAAACCAACTTTGTCAGTGGATAGTCTTTTCATTAATTTTTAAAAGACAAATTTTACGTTTTCAAGAGCCGAATACTGCCAAGTTTTAGCCTTTAAAGGTGATAGAATCAGAAATTGAGTAAGAGATGTGTCACAAAAGCAAGGAGACACATCGACTTGATGAAAGATTTAAGGAGCTGTAGTTGAAGTAAAGAGAAGCAAGTGTCCCAAACACTAGCGAAAGAAAATAGGGAGGATTAAAATGTTTAAGAAAGCAACGAAATTATTATCGACAATGGTGATTGTCGCTGGAACAGTTGTGGGAAATTTCAGTCCCACATTGGCTTTAGCCGAAGGAGTGGTTAAAGCAGGAGATACAGAAGGAATGACCAATACGGTGAAAGTGAAAGACGACAGTCTAGCTGATTGTAAACGGATATTGGAAGGACAAGCTGCTTTCCCAGTTCAAGCGGGTGAAACGGAACCGGTTGATTTAGTGGTGGTTGAAGATGCCAGTGGTAGTTTTTCAGATAATTTTCCACATGTAAGACAAGCGATTGATGAAGTGGTTCAAGGTTTATCTGATCAAGACCGCGTGATGCTGGCTTCGTATCGTGGCGGAAAACAATTTATATTTCCTGATGGAAAAGTAAAAATTAATTCAGCTGATTATGATATGAATGTGCGTGTTGATACTCAATTAACCCATGATAAAAGCCAATTTGTCTCTGGATTTGGAGATGTTCGGACGTATGGTGGTACACCAACTGCCTCAGGATTGAAACTTGCTTTAGATACGTACAATCAAACACACGGAGATTTAACGAATCGAAAAACATATTTCTTATTAGTGACAGATGGGGTCGCTAATACACGTTTAGATGGTTACTTGCATAAAACCAACACCAATGATTCAATCAATGAATATCCAGATCCAAGACATCCTTTTCAAGTTTCGGTTGAGTATAGTAATGACTATCAAGGTGCAGCAGCAGAAGTTTTAGCGTTAAACCAAGAAATTACTAACCAAGGCTATGAAATGATTAATGCGTATTGGGAAAGTGTTGAATCTTTAAGTTCAGTAAATTCATATTTTGATAAGTATAAAACAGAAGTGGGTCCTTTTGTAAAACAAGAGTTGCAACAAGGATCTAGCACACCAGAAGATTTTATTACAAGCCAATCTATTGATGATTTTACAACCCAATTAAAACAAATTGTCAAAGATCGTCTGGCGCAATCGACACCAGCAACAGCTTCATTAACGATTGCCAATCAATTTGATATTCAATCGGCGACCGCTACGGACGATGCTGGAAATGATGTGCCTGTTCAAATTAACGGACAAACCATTTCAGCAACTAGTACAGAAGGTTACGTAGGAAACATCACGATTCACTACGAAGTCAAAGAAAATACAGCGATTGATGCAGCAACCCTTGTAAGTAGTGGGACAATGAATCAAGGAACAATTGCTAAGGAATTTCCAGAAGCGACGATTCCTAAAAATGACAATGCGCATGCGTGTGACGTGACGCCAGAAGATCCAACGATTACAAAAGATATCGAAAATCACGAGCACTTAGATTTAACCAATCGTGAAGATAGTTTCGATTGGCATGTCAAAACAGCCTTTGGTAACGAAACAAGTACTTGGCAACAAGCCAGTTTAGTAGATGATATTAACCAATTATTAGATATCCAAAAAGTCGTTGTCACAGATGAAAATGGCAAAGATGTTACAGCTAATGGCAAAGTAACACAAGAAAATAACAAAGTAACTTTTGAAATGAATAAAAAAGATGACAGCTATGACTATTTAAGTGGTCATACGTATACAATGACTATCACCACTAAAATTAAAACTGACGCAACGGACGAAGAATTAGCGCCTTATATTGAACAAGGTGGCATTCCCAACCAAGCCGACTTAAACTTTGGCAACGAAGGTGACGTGTTACATTCCAACAAGCCAACCGTAACACCGCCTGCACCAACGCCAGAAGATCCAACGATTACAAAAGATATCGAAGGCCAAGAACATTTAGACTTAACTAATCGTGACCAAGAATTTAAATGGAACGTCAAAACAGCCTTTGGCAACGAAACAAGCACGTGGACCCAAGCTAGCATGGTAGATGACATTAATAAAGTGTTAGACATTGCAGACGTGAAAGTTACTGATGAAAATGGTAAAGATGTTACAGCCAACGGCATAGTAACGCAAGAAAATAACAAAGTAACCTTTACTATGAACAAAAAAGATGACAGCTACTCATACTTAGCTGGACATATCTATAACATGACCATTACAACCAAAATTAAAGCTGACGCAACGGATGAAGAATTAGCACCTTATATTGAACAAGGTGGCATTCCCAACCAAGCCGACTTAAACTTTGGCAACGAAGGTGACGTGTTGCATTCCAACAAGCCAACCGTAACACCGCCTGCACCAACGCCAGAAGATCCAAAAAAACCTGAACCTAAACAACCGCTAAAACCGAAGAAACCGTTGACGCCTACAAATCATCAAGCGCCAACGAACCCAGTCAATTTTGGAAAATCAGCAAGTAAAGGAATTCATTTACCAATGACTAATTCAACAGTAAATCCACTTTACATGATCGCAGGTTTAATTGTCCTTATAGTGGCTATTAGCTTTGGCGTAACAAAAAATAAAAAAAGAAAAAATTAGACAAACTAAAAAGGAAGAAAAAACATGAATAAAAAAATTTCGTTCAGTCTGTTAATTTTGTTACTTAGTTTGTTGGTAGGTTTTACATTTATTCCGCATAAAAAGGAATTAAGTTTCAATGAGTATCAAGAAAAAAAACACTCTGGCGAAACATTTTATGTTGTTTTAAAAAAGAAAAACTGTTCAGATTGTCAGGATTTCGAGAAACTATTACAAGCACCTAAACAGGTTTACTATGTAGAATTAACCAACAAAGAGACCATGAAGGAATGGTCAACATTTATCCGAGAAAATAAAGTTTTACATGTGCCATCTATGTTTAAAATAGATAACGGCCATCTCAAGAAAATTGATGGAGAAGGAGATGCGAATCAATTATTCGCAAACTATCAAAAAATAACGAAGTAAAAAGAATAAAAAGACAAGCCAAGTTTCCTAAATAAAGGAAACTTGGCTTGTCTTTTTTCTAGTAATAGTCGTTTATTAAATAACATGTGAAATATTTTACAAATACATTTTAGTTTGATAAAATAAACGCGAACATATGAATTTGTTTTCATTTGTTTTGGGAGGAGGAACGAATGATTGAATTGATTTTACTTTTGTCGGTGATTCTTTTAGGTTTATTGATTGGAAATAAAAGAGTTGATAAGTGGCTTTTTCTTAAGGCATTACTTTTGTTTTCTGTTATGCTAAGTGTGAGCATCTTAATTTCGGTAGCTATGTATTTATTATTAACAATAGGCGTTGCAAACGTAATAGGGCAGCGGTTAGAGTCGTTATTTCTTTTAGGGATAGTCGTTATCATCAGTACGAGTCTTTTGTTATATTTTTTATTGAATTTAACGACGAAAAAAATTGTTTTACCCATCGCTTTAATGAAAATAATTGAATATTATATTCAATGGGTATTGATTTATGTTACTATTTATCAAGTGATTTTTGATCAGTTTATTGTTTCTTCAGAAGTAAAAAATACGTTACAAGGGACTATTGATGAGCCAGTCGCAATCATTATTGTTATTTTGCCATCATTTATTTCAATTTGGATTGCCGTTGTTTTATTTAGGATTCGTATGGAAGAACTTTAATCAGATACTTTTAGAATAGAGGAGTTTGTATGTCTGCTTGGCAAACATTTAAAAATGGAACAAGGCAATTTTTTAAAGACATCTTGCAGTACTTATGGTTATTTTTTACTTTAAATGTCTTATTATTATTGGTGGGTGGGGCTTTTAGTTGGGCTACTTCCAACGCACTAAAAACTCAAGGTATTCCTTATCTTTCGTTTAATAACCTGAATTTATTGTTAGAAAAGCCGCTTGCTCTGGTGTTATTAATTCTCTTGTTGTTACTTTTTTTAGGTGCAGTTTTTTATCAGTTTACCTTTTTATTATTAGGGATTTTTCAAATACGGCAAGACCATCGCTTTCATTTTAAAGGAGTTACCAAGGCATCTTTTAAGGTTCTTAAAAAGCAAGGTGCCCGTTCGTGGTTATTCTTTTTCGGTTATTTTGTTGTCATTGTCCCTTTTGGTAACCTTATTTTCCAAAGTAATCTATTGACGAAATTTGTGATTCCAGATTTTATTGTTGAATTTTTGTCCCAACGAATTCCTTACTTGGTTGGGTTACTGGCCTTTGGGTTATTAGTCTGGTATTTAGCTATTCGTTTCATTTACACGCTTCCATTAATGATTCTGGAGAGAAAAAAAGCGGGCGAGGCAGTTAAGGCTAGTTGGTCAATGACAAACAAACGATTATGGTTCATTATTTGTAATATTGCATTTGTGACGATCGCGGTATTTGTTTCAACGTATGTTATTTATGTGTTACTTTATCTTCTACAGTTGAAGTTAGATACCTTGAGCGATACCATTAGTTTGCTAGGTGGTATTTTAAATTTAACGGTTGTCCAATTTTTACAGTTTGTCTCTAATGCTTGGCTTTCAGTATTACTGATTAATTTCTTATATACACAATTAAATGTTCTAGCAGAAACGACGACAAAAGTTGCCTTTGACAAAGAAACGAAACGTAATAAATTAGTGACTATCGGAATGGGCCTAGGACTATTCACCATTTTTGGCGGCTATATAATTTTCAACGCTGTTTACTTAACAGGGCTATTAGAATCAAAACCTTTGATTATTTCGCATCGAGGGGTCACCAATAGTAATGGCGTACAAAATACTATTCCTGCTATGGAAAGAACCATTAAATTTAAACCAGATTATATTGAAATTGATGTTCAAGAAACCAAAGACCATCAATTTGTTGTGATGCATGATGCAAACCTTCAAGAACTCGCCGGCGTCGATGGCACGCCACAAGAATTTACGTTGGCTGAATTAACAAAAATGACCGTTAAAGAAAATGGCCAAGAAGCACCAATTGCCAGTTTTGATGATTATTTAGCGAAAGCAAACCAAGCCAAACAAAAATTACTAGTAGAAATTAAAACGTCTAAACAAGATAGTCAAGGTGCGCTATCTAACTTTATTGAAAAATATGAACGTCCTTTGATAAAGAATAACCATCAGGTTCAATCTCTCGACTACAATGTGATCAAAGCGTTTAAAAAAGCCAAATCAAAAGTAAAAGTTAGTTTTATTTTGCCCTATAATTTCACTTTTCCAGAAACACAAGCTGATTTGTATACAATGGAAGCTACCACGTTGAACGATACCTTCATTTTAAAAGCTGATCAACAGAAAAAAGCAGTTTATGCTTGGACAGTTAATGACTCAGAGGTATTAAGTAAAATGCTCTTTATAGATGTCGCTGGAGTGATTACCGATGATTTGGAGTTAGTCAATGAAGAAGTCAATGACTTTGAAAAAAATCCATCGTATGCGGATCGTATTTTGCATTATATTTTTATGCTGCCAAGTGTGGCTTCTCAATAAAAAATGAAGAAAAGGGTTAAACGAAATGAAAAAAGAATTTTCGCGAGTACTTCTTAAAAATCAATATGATGAAATTCTTATCTTAAAAGATCGGCCAGACACATGGAATTTCCCTGGCGGAAAACAAGAACTTGGCGAATCAGCGCTGGAATGTGCGATTCGTGAAATGAAAGAAGAATTAGCAGTGGAAATTACTGAACTTGAAGAAATTTTTACTGGACCACTCGTTTTTGATTCAATCGTTTGGCAAGGACATTTTTATTTTGCTAAACAAGTCCAAGGAAAAGTTACCCTGAACGAACCAAATAAAATTAAAGGCGTACAATTTATTAAGCGGTTTGAGGAAGTAAATTTTTCACCAGGATTAGCTCCGCTATTTGATTATTTAGCGCGTAGTGATTATTTAAAGTTAAACAAAACTAACTGGAAATAGAAAGAATAGGAGTGTCTTTTGCTAGGGCTTTGTCAAGCGCATCTTTGATTATTTTAGAAAGTCCAAGGAAAAGTCGTGGGCATTGTTTATTCCTAATAAATATGTTATAGTAATTAAGTAATCAATTTTGATAAGTAATTTGAGTTATATATT
>OFCL01000207.1_pt1 | contig 33035 bp, 22 predicted proteins | sample 1520811 | NCBI WGS metagenome assembly OFCL01 (sample SAMEA2699030, study PRJEB24076) | metagenome | biome: Human gut stool | place: Spain | collected 2012-03-22 | reverse complement strand
AAATGACCTTAAAGAAACAGCGAGTTGGTAAAGTTTTTAAAGTTTACGCAATAACATGCCGCTGTGCTTTAATCAGAACAATTTTTTTGATCGTAATCGCCTTAATGTTAACTTTATTATGGCAAGAAAAAAATCGCCTTTCAAAACCAATTAGTCACCGAAATTTCAATGAAATAGCTCACTTGTCTTCGGGGAAAATGCTACTAAAGAGAGGTCGCAAGCGTGTCTTTCATCGTGGTTTGCCTGGTCATAGATTCACATTATGGCGGGGCCGTGTGGGGTAAGCGAAAGCCTGGCCAGTGATATCCAGTCGCCTCGCCCCTACCCCCTTCACCTGAGAACCGGGGATGGTTGTTACTGCTGATACCCTTCACAAAACTCAAAATGTCGGCCCGGTTGCATTCCATGAGGCCCAGTTCAACTTCCGAACTCACAATAACCACATCTGGCTTGCTGCTGTAGAAGTCTCAGACGCTTAAATATAAACCTGAAGGTTCTGTAGGCCCTATTTACGCCTGAAATGCAGTTGAGAACTCCCGGGCTATGCTTGAGACGGTCATTACGCCCGTCTCAGGAAATTAGCAACAACGCCCGCACTTTTCTCTCCATCGGGTCTGCCTGCTCGCCATGTTCAGCAGGGCTTCGATTGCCATAGCATTCCGCCGATGGAGGCGCAATCTCCTTGATAAAGGATATCAATCAGCTATCCCCCCTATACGCCACCATCAGGGATTGAGGTCAGGAAGGGAGAGCCTCCCGCTAATGATATGAATTATTCGCCCACTGGATAAGCAGGCAGACGGCTTCCCTGTTTTAGTCGGCATATCGGTAAAAAATAGTTTATCGGGCTATTTTCACTTTCCGTATTACACAAGTAAGAAAAATAGCACATCGATAAGGATGGATTCCTGGTCATTAAATACAGTATAGTTTCCCCTGCAATCTTTATGGAAGCGGGTAGCTCACCCGCAGTTATTCCATAAATTAAGATTCGCATATTGTGTTGAAAATGGCATATCCCTTTATGCGTGTAATTACACCCCAGCCTGTCGCTGGGCTTTTTTTTTCAAGGCGACTCTGGATGGTGATAAATTTTACAAATACATTCATAACAGCGCATCCACAGCCGTGGCCTTTACAGAAGTATTGCTCTCAAAACCCCGGGCCGCTCTGATTCTGTTGCCCGTTATTAATCACGCCGGTTTGATGAAAAGGTTAACATCTCTTCCCGGGTAATCTCCTACCCGTCTCGTCCGATGCCATATCGAGCTCTACGACTCGCTCCTCCAGACTGCAGTTCGCCAGTGCTTCTTTTATCCCTATTTCGTTTTGCAGGGATGTTTTGATAGCACCGCGATAGTATGCTGGCCATCCTTATCAGTCATTCATTTTAACCGCCTTTTTCAAATCCTTCCGGGGAAAGTAAAGTCCTCTACCAGGCTCTGCTCGTTTAACGCTATAGATTCAAATACTGATTATTGCATTATATACCACTTACCCCCGCAGTGATTACCCAGGTAAGATAAATAGCACAAAAGTAAGGGTGGATTCCTGGTTATTTAATACAGTATATTTCCCATGTAGTCTGTATGGAAGTTGATGGTTACCTTTGGTTAACCCATACTTCAAGACTCGAATATTATCTTGAGAACAGCATGCAACCCTGAGTAAATTTACTCCCCAGTGCCAGTCACTGGGTTTTTTTGCTATTTTTCAGAATATCTTCCAGCCAGTCGGCGCCTCTCATGGTCTATTTTTTCTGGGTGGGATGAAAAAGATGTATATCCGATCGATAAAAACAACAGTTCATCCCTGTAAAAAAATAATTCTTTCACTGACTTTCTATTTATTAATATTAACCTGTGTTCCTCAGATGATTGCGATGCAATAATCAGCATCAAATTATACCCTCAGGCGACATTGAGATTTTAACCGAGACGGAGAGGGAGCGTTTTTATAGATGCGTGCATGATTTAAAACTTTAATTATCAATAAGATACACCATAATCACGCCCTTTCCTTCGTAGCGTAACACCCTATAGATATTACTCCTGTAAAATAGTAAAAACACTTTCCGGGCCCTGTGACCCAGGAGTGCCCCTGGCTGAAGGGAGTAAGCATAAAAACCTTTAATAACAGCCAAATAAAAAAGCTTGCCGGATTTTTAACTTTATCCCAACATGATCGCCGATCGCGCTGCAACGGCAGTGAAACAAACTCAGGAGCGAAAATGATTACACTGTGGGGACGTAATAACTCGACCAACGTGAAGAAAGTACGCTGGGTGCTGGAGGAGCTGGATCTGCCTTATCAGCAGATCCTCGCCGGGCTGGAGTTTGGTCTCAATCATGACCCGGAATATCTGGCGATGAACCCGAACGGGCTGGTGCCGTTGTTAAAGGACGATGCCACCGGGGTGGTATTGTGGGAATCAAATACGATTATTCGCTACCTGGCGGCCCAGTATGGCGTTGACCGTCTGTGGCTGGCCGCGCCGGCGCAGCGCGCGCAAGGGGAAAAGTGGATGGATTGGTCCAACGGCACCCTCTCTCCCGCCCATCGCCCGGTATTAATGGGCATGGTGAGAACGCCGCCGGAGCAGCGCGACCCGGCGGCCATCGCCGCGGGGATCAGCGCCTGCGAAGCGCTGTTCGCCATGCTGGATGACGAACTGGCCAAAACGCCGTGGCTCTCCGGCGAGCAGTTCGGCCTTGGCGATATTGCCGTCGCTCCCTTCGTCTACAATCTGTTGTCGATCCACGACAGCTGGCAACCGCGGCCCCATCTGCAGCGCTGGTATCAGCAGATTAGCCAACGTCCTGCCTGGCGCGAAGTAGTGCAGATCCCGGTGACCTGAGGCTAAGCCTCGGGACTCAACCGCAATAGCTCGCCGTTAGACTCGTCGGTTAAAACGTACAGATAGCCGTCGGGTCCCACGCGAACATCGCGGATGCGTTTTCCGCGCGCCTCCAGTAATCTCCCCTCCTCGCGGACCTGATTACCGTCCACCGCCAGGACAATCAGCGATGTCTCCTTCAGCGCGCCGATAAATAGCTTATGCTGCCACTGGGGAAAGGTCGGCGCCGAATAAAAGGCCATCCCGCTCACCCCGGGAGAGACCGGCCAGACATACAGGGGAGGTTCGGTCCCCGGAACCGTTTTGCCTTTTGCTTCCGGAATGGGCAGGCCACTGTAGTTAATACCGTGCGTCGCCAGCGGCCAGCCGTAATTTTTCCCCGCCTGCGGAATATTAATTTCATCTCCGCCACGCGGGCCATGCTCGTTCAGCCACAGCGCCTCGCTCCAGGGATTCATCGCCATGCCCTGCGGATTACGGATGCCGTAAGCCCAGATCTCCGGCCTGGCGTCAGCCCGGCCGACAAAAGGGTTATCCGGCGGTACACCTCCGGTCTCCGTCAGGCGGACCACTTTCCCCTGCAGCTTGCTGAGATCCTGGGCGGTGGCGCGCTGATTATTTTCGCCCAGACCGATAAACACATATCCTTTGCCGTCGAACACCAGCCTGCCGCCAAAATGATTGCCGACGGAGAGCTTCGGCTGCTGGCGAAAGACCACGGTAAAGTTCGTCAGCTGCGTGGCATCCTCGCTCAACCGCCCATAGCCCACCGCGGTGCCCGCCTTACCGCTGGCGTCGCTTTCCGCATAGCTCAGCCACACCCGCCGCGACTGGGCGAAATCCGGGGCCAGCGCCACGTCCAGTAGGCCACCCTGGCCGTTGGCCCATACCTGCGGCACGCCGGCTATCGGCGCCGACAGACCTTTACCCGGCTGCCAGCGCTTGAGCTCGCCGCCGCGCAGGGTGATCAGTATGCCCTGATCGTCAGGCAGAAAGGCCATGCCCCACGGCTGGGCCAGCCGGTTTTGCAAAACCTCCACCCGCACCGCGGCCTGGCTCAGGGCTGGTAGCGCTAAGGCGATCAATATCAACAGCAGTGGGATCGGACGCATGGCATTCTCCTTTCGTCAGCTCTGGGCTAAAGGGTAGCCAGCGGGGAAATTTGCGCGGGGATTTTTACATAACCTTTAACAGGGGAAGCGTTCACTTCCCCTGGGTTTCAGCCGATCAGGCATGAGTGATTGGCGCCAATTTATTCAATTTATGAATATTTGAGGTCAATCCTGTCAGACAGCGTTCTAGCTTCTCTACGTTAACAGCGATGTATAGCGGACAATCATGATGCCCGCTCATCAGGCATAGTGCAGCGGCGGCGACCGATTCGCCGGCCAGGCGAAGGACATCCCTCTCCTCCGGTGAAATGGCATTCTGCAGGCGCGGCGCCTGCGCATGCATTTCACGGCAAAGCTCAAACAAGTTATCACGCAGATGGTCATTTTCGCTGACTGACATGTAGCCTTTGGCCTTTCGCAGTTGCAGATAGGCGTCAATATCGATATTGGCGTTAATAAGCTTCTGCAGAAGGTGGCGGTATAGTCTGTCAACGGTCATCACGGTTCCTCCTCTGTCGTCCTTTACCCTTTCCATAATACGGTTATTTTTTGTGCAAAATGATGCGCCAGGTCAATAATCCCCAGTTCTTTAACATCATTTACAATGTGGCAACTTTAACGCATTGTAGGGTGTATAACAAAAACAATGTTATACGATCACAATTAATTTCAATCTGAAATTAATAAACAGAAAATGGCAATAAGAGACAAAATTAGTGCAGCAATGATCACAATACCTCATATGACCTGTTGCACCATCGTCAATTAGGATGTCATAACAAATAATTAATGTAATACGTATAACATGTCAGGAAAACAGCGAACGCGGCCCGCGGATCGCTGAAATTCTCTCTGCCCATTTGCAAGGAACTGAAACATGACGTCCGGTAAAAGAAACTACCTTCTGTTGAGTCTTTTCGATTTCCTCTACCTGTTCGCCTGGTCGTCGACCATGGCTTTCTTCGTTATCTGGACCACCCAGCATCTTGGCATCAGCGCCACGAAGACCGGGCTGCTTTACTCGGTCAACGCCTTTATCGCCCTGCTGATGCAGCCTTTCTTCGGCTTTATCTCTGACAAGTTCGGCCTGAAAAAACGGCTTATCTGGCTGCTGGTCGCCCTGCTCCTGCCGGTGGGCCCCTTCTTTATCTACGTTTACGCGCCGCTGCTGGTGCACAACTTTTGGTTTGGCGCCTTGCTGGGAGGGATCTATCTGGGGATCATCTTTAACTCCGGCTGCGGAGTAATCGACTCTTATATCGATAAGATTTCCCGGCGCTATCAGTTCGAATATGGTCGTGTGCGGATGTGGGGCTCGTTAGGCTGGGCAGCGGCGGCCTGGATTGTGGGTAAATATATCGACAGCAATCCTAATCTGGCCTTCTGGCTCGCCAGCCTCGCCATTGTCATCGCCGCCATCTGCTTTATGCTAACCAAAATTGAATTAACCGACGCCGATGTGGCGCGAAGCGAATCGCTGAAGGTCTCTCATGCCCTTGAGCTGGCGAAGAATGGTCAGTTCTGGATGCTGCTGCTCTTTACCCTGTTCGTCACGCAGATTTACGACACCTACGATCAGCAGTTTGCCCAGTACTTCTCGCTACAGTTCCCGACGCCGGAGGAAGGCAACCGCTGGTACGGGATCCTCGCGTCTATTCAGGTCTGCGGTGAAACCCTGTTCCTCTGCCTGATGCCATGGTTTGTTAACCGGACCGGCGCCAAATGGGCGCTGATCATCGCCGGGCTGATCATGTCGGTACGTATTGTCGGCTCAGCCGTGCCCCTCGGTCCGGTGTGGATTGGTGCGGTGAAAATGATGCATGCTCTGGAGAAGCCGTTGATTCTGGTATCGGTCTTTAAATTCATCGCCGCCAACTTCGACCACAAGCTCTCTTCGACGGTCTATTTGCTGGTGCTGTTCGTCGCCTCGATCGCCACCGCCATTTACTCTCCGCTGGCAGGCTATCTGTACGATACCATTGGCTTCGCCAACACCTATCTGATTCTCGGCAGCGTCGCCGGGCTCTTTACCCTGATCTCTATTTTCACGCTGCAGGATAAGCGCGAGCCGAAAAAAACCGGCACCACCCCCTCCGCAGCCATTAACCCGGCGCAATAAGTCTCTGCCCGGCAGCCACGCCGGGCTTGAGCCGCCTGCGCGCGCGGCTTGTCAGAAGCGTGTCCCGCCCCTCTGCTCCGGGGCGTGTGGGATCCGCTCTGGCGGTGGGGGGCGTAAAAGACAGGTCGGGGGCGCTTTTTCACCATTAACCGCGACGGAGCTATACTCTTTTTCGCAAAGATCTGTAGAATTCCTGCCCTGACCACTCCAATAATTGAACACTTTTTAAGCTATGAGCAATGTCACGCATCAGCCGAAAATCGGCTTCGTCTCCCTGGGCTGCCCGAAAAACCTCGTGGACTCAGAGCGTATCCTGACCGAACTGCGCACCGAAGGTTATGACGTCGTACCGACCTACGACAACGCCGATATGGTGATCGTTAACACCTGCGGCTTTATTGATAGCGCTGTGCAGGAATCGCTGGAAGCGATCGGCGAAGCGTTGAAAGAGAACGGCAAGGTAATCGTCACCGGCTGTCTCGGCGCGAAAGAGGATCAGATCCGCGAAGTGCATCCGAAGGTGCTGGAGATCACCGGTCCGCACAGCTATGAGCAGGTGCTGGAGCATGTCCACCATTATACGCCGAAGCCGAAGCACAACCCGTTCCTGAGCCTGGTGCCGGAACAGGGGGTTAAGCTGACGCCGCGCCACTACGCCTACTTAAAAATTTCTGAAGGCTGCAACCATCGCTGCACCTTCTGCATCATCCCGTCCATGCGTGGCGATCTGGTGAGCCGTCCGATTGGCGAAGTGCTGGCCGAAGCCAAACGCCTCGCTGACGCCGGCGTGAAAGAGCTGCTGGTGATTTCGCAGGACACCTCCGCCTACGGCGTCGACGTCAAGCACCGCACCGGCTTCCACAACGGTATGCCGGTGAAGACCAGCATGGTCAGTCTGTGCGAAGAGCTGGCGAAGCTCGGCATCTGGGTACGCCTGCACTATGTCTACCCGTACCCGCACGTTGACGATGTGATCCCGCTGATGGCGGAAGGCAAGATTCTGCCGTACCTCGATATTCCGCTGCAGCACGCCAGCCCGCGTATTCTGAAGCTGATGAAGCGTCCAGGTTCTGCGGACCGTCAGCTGGCGCGCATTAAGCAGTGGCGTGAAATTTGCCCGGATCTGACCCTGCGCTCCACTTTTATTGTGGGCTTCCCGGGCGAAACGGAAGAAGATTTCCAGATGCTGCTCGACTTCCTGAAAGAGGCGCGTCTCGACCGCGTCGGCTGCTTCAAGTACAGCCCGGTTGAAGGCGCTACCGCCAACGAGCTGGCGGACCAGGTGCCGGAAGAGGTGAAAGAAGAGCGCTGGAACCGCTTTATGCAGCTGCAGCAACAGATCTCTGCCGAGCGTCTGCAGGAGAAAGTGGGGCGCGAAATCCTGGTGCTGGTAGATGAAGTTGATGAAGAAGGCGCTATCGGACGCAGCATGGCCGACGCTCCGGAAATCGACGGCGCGGTGTACCTGAACGGCGAAACCCGCGTTAAGCCGGGCGACGTGGTGCGGGTGAAAGTCGAGCACGCCGACGAATACGACCTGTGGGGTACCCGGGTCTAGTCCGGCTTCCCGGATAGCGGCTTAGCGCATTCCACGGCCTACGGGGTCCTCCCGTAGGCTCCCCCCCCAGGTCCGCGCAAGCGCAGCGCCGCGGGCAAGCATTGATTACCTTCCAGGCAGCCCTGTTGCGCGGTTATTTTGCCGGGTGGCGCTACGCTTACCCGGCCTACGGGGTCCAGTCCCAATATGTGAATCGCCGCCGGACATGGGGCCGCTGAAACAGCCGGTGCTGGCGGCCTCAACATCGCTGAGACGTTCCAGAAAGGCCGGGGCAGCCCGCATGGATGCGGGCTGAGGGCCGTGTTTTGCACGGACGCTGCCTCGGCCCGACCAGAAGCCTGCAGGGATAAGTCGAAGGCACCACGCAGTGGCGATGTTGCTGGCCGGAGCCCGGGGGTACAGGGGGCGGCGGCGACTGGCCGCCCCCTGTGCGCTCCCTGCGCCATAAGAGACATAACGCAGACGATTAACCGGGAGCGCAAACTACGCTGAAGCCACAAATAACATAAAGGACTTTCCAGCGATGCTTCGCCTCACCCTGGCCCTCTCCCGGGAGGAGAGGGAACCGTCCGGCGGTCGTTTCCGCCTCACACCGCTCCCTGCGCCATGAGAGACCTAACGCAGAAAATTAACCGGAAGCGCAATGTGCGCTGAAGCCGCAGATAACATAAAGGACTCCCGGCGGAGCTTTCCCTCTCCCTACCCCTTTAACTTCGGATCCAGCGCATCGCGCAGGCCATCTCCCAGCAGATTAAACGCCAGTACGGTCACGAAAATCGCCACCGCCGGAAAGAGCGCCACGTGCGGAGACATCACCATATCCGCCCGCGCTTCGTTGAGCATCGCGCCCCACTCCGGGGTGGGCGGCTGCGCGCCGAGGCCGAGAAACGACAGACTGGCCGCCGAAATAATCGATACCCCAATGCGCATGGTGAAATAAACCACGATCGATGACACCGTCCCCGGCAGAATATGGTTGAACAGAATGGTGGCGTCGCTGGCGCCGATGCTGCGCGCCGATTCAATAAAGGTCTGCTGCTTCAGAACCAGCGTATTGCCGCGCACCAGACGAGCAAACGCCGGGATCGAGAAGATCGCCACGGCGATGATCACGTTGGCCATCCCGCTGCCCATGACGGCGACCACCGCGATCGCCAGCAGGATCCCCGGAAAGGCGAACAACACGTCGCAAAGTCGCATAATGAGCCGGTCCCACCAGCCCTCATAGTAGCCAGCCAGCAGCCCAAGCACCGTGCCGATGGCCGCGCCAATCAGCACCGCCAGTACCCCGGCGGCCAGCGAGATCTGCGCCCCGACCAGCACCCGGCTGAAAATATCCCGTCCCAGGGAGTCGACTCCGAACCAGTGCACCAGCGAAGGTCCCTCGTTCAGACGGTCGTAGTCGAAATAATTTTCCGCATCGTACGGCGCTATCCATGGGGCAACGATGGCTACCGCAATCAGCAACAGCACGAAAATACCAGCGCCCATCGCCACCGGCTGGCGACGAAAGCGCCGCCAGAACTCATGCCAGGGGGTATGGATCTCGCCGGGTCTGATGCCCGGCATGGCGTTCAGCGCCGCCTGCCTTCTCCAGTTAAGCAATCGCACCTTACTTATACCTGATAGCCGGGTTTATGGCCGCGTACAGCACATCCACCACTAAATTGATAAGAATAAACTCCAGCGAAAAGAGCAGCACTTCCGCCTGAATCACCGGATAATCGCGCATCTCCACCGAATCGACCAGCAAGCGCCCAAGCCCCGGCCAGTTAAACACCTTCTCCACAACGATCGACCCGCCGAGCAGAAAGCCGAACTGCAGCCCCATCATGGTCACCACCGGGATCATCGCATTGCGCAGACCATGCTTGAGCACTACCCGCGTTTCGCTCACCCCCTTCGCCCGGGCGGTGCGCATATAGTCTTCATGCAGCACATCGACGAATGACGCGCGGGTAAAGCGCGCCATGACCGCCGCCACCGCCGCGCCAAGGGTCAACGACGGCAAAATATAGTGCCGCCAGCTGTCGGCCCCCACCGTCGGCAGCCAGCCCAGCTCAACCGAAAACACCTGCATCAGCAGCATACCAAGGGCAAAAGCCGGAAACGAAATACCGCTCACCGCCAGCGCCATTCCCAGACGGTCGGGCCAGCGATTGCGCCACACCGCGGCCGCAATCCCCGCCGCCATCCCGAACAGTACCGCCCAGCTCATGCTGGCCAGCGTCAGCCACAGCGTGGGCATAAAGCGACTGGCAATCTCACTGGCAACGGGACGCCGCGAGGCCATGGAAATGCCAAAATCGCCGCGCAGCACGTTGGTGATGTAGTGCCAGAACTGGACATGCAGCGGCTGGTCAAGCCCCAGCTGCTGGCGCACCATCGCCACCACCTGGGCATCGGCCTCAGGTCCGGCAATCAGCCGCGCCGGGTCACCGGGCAGCATATGGACGAACAGAAACACCAGCACCGCGACGATAAGCAGAGTAGGGATCAGGCCCAGCAGGCGCTTAATCACATAATTCAGCATCGCTCCCTCCCATTCCGGGAGAGAGGACGCATGAAGATGAACATGATCACGGCGTCAGGTCCGCCTGTTCGAAGCTAAAGCCGGTATCCGGCTGGATATAGAAACCGGTGAGGTTCTTGCTGTGGGCGGAGACCAGTTTCTCGACCACCAGCGGCACCCACGGCGACTCTTTCCAGATAATATCCTGCGCCTCTTTATAGAGTTTGGTTTTCTCTTGCGGATCGGTGGTTTTCAGCGCCTCGCTCAGCGCGTTATCCACCTGCGGGTTGCTGTAAAACGCGGTATTAAACAGCGTCGGCGGCCAGTTTTGCGAGGCGAACAGCGGCGACAGCGCCCAGTCGGCTTCACCGGTGGAGGCGGACCAGCCGGTATAGAACATCCGTACCCCGCTCTCTTTCTGCCCTTTACCTTCCACTTCCGCCGCCCGCTGACCAGCGTCCATCGCCGTCACCTGCGCCTTAATCCCCACCTGCGCCAGCTGCTGCTGGGTGAACTGCAGTACTTTCTGCGCGGTGCTGTGATTATGTGATGACCACAGCGTGGTGCTGAAACCGTTAGGGTAGCCCGCCTCTTTCAGCAGCTGGCGCGCTTTCGCCGGATCGTATGGCCACGCGGTGTAGGTCTGGGCATAGGCGATCGACGGCGGCACCACTCCGGTCGCCGGGGTGGCGTAGCCGGCGAACGCTACCTTCACCAGCGCCTGACGGTTAATCGCATAGTTGATGGCTTCCCGTACCTTCGGATTATCGAACGGCTTCTGCGTCACGTTCATGCTGATGTAGCGCTGCATGATCGACGGGCTGGCCACCAGCTCCAGTTTGCTGTTTTTCGCCAGCAGCGGCGCCTGTTCGTAAGGGATCGGGAAGGCGAACTGCGCCTCGCCGGTCTGCAGCATCGCCGCCCGGGTATTGTTATCCACCACCGGACGCCAGGTGATAGAATCCAGCTTTGGCAGCCCCGGCTGCCAGTACCCATCGAACTTGCTGACCTTCACAAAATCCGTCTGGTTCCAGGTGTCGAGCTTATACGGCCCGGTGCCCACCGGGTGGAAGCCGATATCCTTACCATATTTTTTCAGCGCCGCCGGCGAAATCATCGCTGTCGCCGGATGGGCGAGAATGTTAATAAACGCCGAGAAGGGCTGCTTCAGGGTAATTTTGACCGTGGTCGGATCGACCGCCTCGGTACTGGCGATATTTTTATACAGGTTATAGCGCTTGAGATGGTTATCCGGGTTACTCGCGCGATCGAGGTTAGCCTTTACCGCCTCGGCGTTAAAGTCAGTGCCATCCTGGAATTTCACCCCGCTGTGCAGCTTAATGGTGTACACCAGGCCGTCCGGTGACACGGTATAGCTCTCAGCAAGAACGTTTTGCAGCTTCATCTCTTTATCAAGGCCGAACAGGCCTTGATAAAAGGACTTCGCCACTGCCTGCGACAGGGTATCGTTGGCATCATAGGGGTCGAGGGTCGTGAAGTTAGACCCGACCGCCACCACCACATCTTTGGCGGCAAAGGCGGGAGCGCTCGCCAGGGCTGCCGCGATACTCAGCGCCAGCCACCATTTGCGTGAAACAGGTTGTGTCATCGTGTTCTCCTGAAAAGATGCGTTATGTGTTGTTATGTTCTGCCCAGCACATCGGCGGATTCGCGGGCGACGAAGTGGCCCGGCCCGACCTGCTGCAACGGCACGCTGGCGATCTCCTCGCCCCGCTTATAAATATTGCCCGGGACGTCATCAGACAGCAGAACCCGCTGCGGATGACGGTGGCCCGGGTCGGCCACCGGTACGGCGGCCATGAGCTTACGGGTATAGGGGTGCTGCGGGTTTTCAAACACCGCGCGGCGCGGGCCTATTTCGACAATGCGACCGCGATACATCACCGCCACGCGGTGGCTGATGCGCTCCACCACCGCCATATCATGGGAAATAAACAGAAACGCGATGCCCATCTCGCGCTGCAGGTCGAGCATCAGATTGATAATCTGCGCCCGAATGGAGACATCCAGGGCCGACACCGACTCGTCGGCTATCACCACCTTCGGATTCAGCGCCAGCGCGCGGGCAATGCAGATCCGCTGCCGCTGGCCGCCGGAAAAGGCATGGGGATAGCGCCAGGCATGCTCCGGCTGCAACCCCACGCGCTTCAGCAGCCAGGCGACCCGCTCACGCGCTGCTTCCCCACGCAGCAGGCCATGCACCCGCAGCGGCTCCATAATCGAATCGCCGACCGTCTGACGCGGATCAAGCGAGGCGTAAGGATCCTGAAAAATAAACTGAATATTGCGCCGCAGAGCCTGCAGCTTGCCGCCGGCGAGGGTATCGATCCGCTGACCGTCGAAGGTAATGGTGCCTCCCTGGGTCTCTACCAGCCTCAGCAGCGCCCGGCCGGTGGTCGACTTGCCGCAGCCGGACTCGCCCACCAGCGACAGGGTCTCTCCCGGCCAGAGATCAAAACTGACCTTCTCCACCGCATGCACTTCGCGCGTCACGCGATTGAGCAGCCCGCCGCGCACAGGAAAACGGGCCACCAGGTCACGCACCTGCAGGATCGGCTCGCCGGCGACTACCGTATCGGGCGTTTCGCTCTCCGCCAGCGGCTGGCCCGGCAGCGGAAAACGGCGCGGCAGATCCTGGCCACGCATCTCCCCCAGCCGCGGGACCGCCGCCAGCAGCGACTGCGTATACGGGTGCTGCGGCGAACGAAAGATCTCCTCAACGCTGCCGGTCTCTACCGCCTCACCGCGATACATCACCAGCACCCGATCGGCGATATCGGCCACGACGCCCATATCGTGGGTGATAAAGATCACCCCCATCGCCATCTCCTTTTGCAGGACGGCAATGAGTTGCAGAATTTGCGCCTGGATGGTGACATCCAGCGCCGTGGTTGGCTCATCGGCTATCAACACCGCCGGCCGACAGGAGAGCGCCATGGCGATCATCACCCTCTGGCGCATGCCGCCGGAGAGCTGGTGCGGATAGCGCGAGAGCATCTCTTCCGCCTGGGGAATACGCACCTGATCGAGCATCTTTTTCGCCGCGCGCAGCGCCTCTTCGCGCCCCAGCCCCTGGTGCAGGCGCAGGGATTCGGCAATCTGCTCGCCGATGGTAAAAACCGGATTCAGCGAGGTCATCGGCTCCTGAAAAATCATGGCCAGATCCGCGCCGCGCACCCGGCGCATCTCAGCGTCCGTTTGCTCATTGAGCGCGATCACCTGCCGGTTACGCCGCCGCAACCACAGCCCCTCGCTGTTCACCTCGCTGCTGGCCGCGTCTAGCAGACGCATCAGCGCCAGCGCGGTCACCGATTTTCCCGAACCGGACTCACCCACTATCGCCAGCGTCTCGCCGCGGCGCAGGCTGAAGGAAAGCTGACGCACGGCCTGCACCTCCGGCGCATCCTGCTGGCGGAACGCCACGTTCAGGTTGCGCACCACCAGCACTTCGCAGGTATCGGTTTCGTGAGTTTGCGACACTCGCCCTCTCCCTTGTTCTATTCGCGATAAATGCCAATGGTCGGCGTATCGCCGGCATAGCACCAGGCGCGGTACATGCCTTCACTGTTGAACGGTAAAACGACGTTGCCTTCGCGATCGACGGCTATCAGCCCGCCGCTGCCGCCGAGAGCCGGCAGTTTCTCCATCACCACCCGCTCGCAGGCGGAATAGAGACTGAGCTGCCCATACTCCATCAGGGCGGCGATATCGTAGGCCGCCAGGGTGCGCATAAAGACTTCGCCGGTGCCGGTACAGGAGACCGCCACGCTGGCATTATTGGCATAACACCCCGCGCCCGGCAGCGGGCTGTCGCCGACGCGTCCGGGCAGTTTGTTGGTCATGCCGCCGGTGGAGGTCGCCGCCGCCAGATTGCCGGCCAGATCGAGCGCCACCGCGCCGACGGTGCCCATTTTCTGGCGTTCGTCGAGGGGAGCGGCGTGGTGGTCGAGGATAATCTCCCCGCCCGCTTTCGCCTCCTGCAGCTGCAGCAGCCTTTCAGGAGTGGAAAACAGATCGTTATCCACGCGCGCCATCCCGTGGGAGATGGCAAAATTTTCCGCCCCCTCGCCGATCAGTAGTACGTGCGGACTCTTCTCCAGCACCAGACGCGCCGCCAGCACCGGATTACGCAAATGTTTGACCCCGGCTACCGCGCCCGCCTGCAGGCTGTAGCCGTCCATTACGCAGGCGTCCAGCTCGTGGGTTTGATCGCGGGTAAATACCGCGCCCATTCCGGCGTTGAACAACGGACACTCCTCCAGCAGCCGAACGGCCTCGGTCACGGCATCCAGCGCGCTGGCGCCCGCGGCCAACATTTTCTGCCCGCTTTCGACGATAGTCGACAGCGCCGCCACATACTCTCGCTCCCGCTCCGGCGTCATTTGTGCGCGAGAAATCGCCCCTGCGCCGCCGTGAATTGCTATAACCGCCTTGCCCATTTCGCCAGTCCTTAACGATGAAGTGGATCGCCCCTGCCCTGTCGTACCGCGGCGCGGCGCCGGTCACGTCATGAATAAGGGTATTGATATCATTATATTGCTGAATGTCTTATACAATTTTTGAATATAGAAAGAGCGGCGGGCGATGTAAAGCCTCGTACCCAGGTGGCATACAGCCCGCGCCGCTTTTCTGCCATAATAGGCGTTTTCGCTGTTTTGCCCGCAGGAGTGACCCATGGATTTTACCGCCGGACTGATGCCGCTCGACACAGCCCTCGCCCAGATGCTCGATCGTATTACGCCGCTGAACGCGACGGAAACTGTACCGCTGTTGCAGGCCTTCTCGCGTGTGACCGCCCATGACATCGTCTCCCCGCTGGATGTGCCCGGCTTTGATAACGCGGCGATGGATGGCTATGCCGTCCGGCTGAACGACCTTCGCGACGGCGCGGCGCTGCCGGTCGCCGGTAAGGCCTTTGCCGGCCAGCCGTTCAACGACGCCTGGCCGGCGGGGACCTGTATCCGCATCATGACCGGCGCGCCGGTGCCGGAAGGCTGCGATGCGGTGGTGATGCAGGAAGAGACTGAACAGACCGAGGCCGGCGTGCGCTTTATCGCGCCGGTAAAAGCCGGGCAGCATATTCGCCGCCGCGGAGAAGATATTGCCCACGGCGCGGTGGTCTTCCCGGCGGGGACACCCCTGACGGTGGCCGAGCTGCCGGTGCTGGCCTCGCTGGGCATTGCCGAGGTCGAGGTGGTGCGCAAGGTACGCGTCGCGGTCTTCTCAACCGGCGATGAGCTGCAGCTGCCGGGTCAACCGCTCGGCGACGGCCAGATTTACGATACCAACCGCCTGGCAGTGCACCTGATGCTGCAGCAGTTGGGCTACGAGGTCATTAACCTCGGCATTATTCCTGACGACCCGGCGAAGCTGCGTGACGCTTTTATCGCCGCCGACCAGCAGGCCGATGTGGTCATTAGCTCCGGCGGCGTCTCAGTGGGTGAAGCCGATTACACCAAAACTATCCTCGAAGAGCTGGGGGAGATCGGCTTCTGGAAGCTGGCGATTAAGCCGGGGAAACCCTTCGCCTTCGGCAAGCTCAGCAGCAGCTGGTTCTGCGGCCTGCCGGGTAACCCGGTGTCCGCCACCGTCACCTTCTGTCAGCTGGTGCAACCCCTGCTGGCGAAACTCTCGGGCAAGCACGGCCCGCTTCAGGCGCCCCGCCTGCGGGTCCGCGCCGCCACGCGCCTGAAAAAGTCGCCTGGCCGCCTCGATTTTCAGCGCGGTATTCTGCAGCGCAACCCGGACGGCGAACTGGTGGTGAACACCACCGGCCATCAGGGCTCGCACATTTTCAGCTCCTTCAGCCTCGGCAACTGCTTTATCGTGCTGGAGCGTGAGCGCGGCCATGTTGAAGCAGGCGAATGGGTCGAGGTCGAACCCTTCAGTCACCTGTTTGGGGGGCTGTAATGACCGTTGAGCTGAGCGATGAAGAGATGCTGCGCTATAACCGGCAGATCGTCTTGCGCGGTTTTGATTTTGACGGCCAGGAGCGGTTAAAAGCCGCTCGCGTGCTGGTGGTCGGCCTCGGCGGGCTCGGCTGCGCCGCCGCGCAGTATCTGGCCGCCGCCGGGGTCGGGCAGCTCACTCTGCTCGATTTCGACACTGTCTCGCTCTCCAACCTGCAGCGCCAGACGCTGCACAGCGACGCCACCCTCGGCCAGCCGAAGGTGGATTCCGCCCGCGAGGCGCTGGCGCGCATTAACCCGCACGTTCGTCTGGTCCCGCTCAATGCCTTGCTGGATGAGACCGCGCTGGCGGCGCAGATTGCCGATCACGATCTGGTGCTCGACTGCACCGACAACGTCGCCATTCGCAACCAGCTTAACGTCGGCTGCTTTCAGCACAAAACCCCGCTGGTCTCCGGAGCGGCGATCCGTATGGAGGGGCAAATCAGCGTCTTTACCTATCAGGATGGCGAACCCTGCTACCGCTGCCTGAGCCGTCTGTTCGGCGAAAATGCCCTCACCTGCGTCGAAGCCGGGGTAATGGCCCCGCTGGTGGGCACCATCGGTTCGCTGCAGGCGATGGAGGCGATTAAGCTGCTGAGCGGCTACGGCACCCCTGCCAGCGGAAAAATCGTCATCTACGATGCCATGACCTGCCAGTTTCGCGAAATAAGGCTGATGCGTCACCCGCAGTGCGAGGTATGCGGCTCGCACTGACCCTCACACCGGCGACGAGAGTCGCCGGTGGTTTTGTGACCGCTCTCGTTATTTTCTCCTCTCTGACTTATCCCCATCCCGCTTGTTGATTTGCGTCAACATAACTTTCATTCGAAAGTGTTTTTATGTTCATACGCAAAAAAGAGGATAAGCCATGATCTTCAACATCCAGCGCTATTCCACCCATGACGGCCCAGGGATCCGCACCGTCGTCTTCCTGAAAGGCTGCTCGCTGGGCTGCCGCTGGTGTCAGAACCCGGAGAGCCGCGCCCGTAGCGAAGATCTGCTGTATGACTCGCGGCTCTGCCTGGCCGGCTGCGAGCTGTGCCAGCAGGCGGCGCCGGCGGTTATCACCCGCACCCTCGATGGCCTGATCATTCACCGGCAAAACGTTAACGACAGCCATATCGCCGCGCTGCGCGACTGCTGCCCCACCACCGCGCTCACGGTGTGCGGCGAGGAGAAGAGCGTCGAGGAGATCATGGCGACGGTGCTGCGTGATAAACCATTCTACGATCGCAGCGGCGGCGGCATCACTCTTTCCGGCGGCGAACCCTTTATGAACCCAACGCTGGCGCAAGCGCTGTTCGAAGCCAGTCATCAGGCAGGCATTCACACCGCCGTGGAAACCTGCCTGCACGTGCCGTGGAAATACATTGAACCGTCTTTACCCTTTGTCGACCTGTTTCTCGCCGATCTGAAGCACGTTGACGAGGCCGTTTTTCAGCAGTGGACCGACGGCAGCGCCCGCCGGGTGCTGGATAACCTGCAGCGTCTGGCGCAGGCGGGGAAAGAAATGATTATTCGCGTGCCGTTGATCCAGGGATTCAACGCCAGCGAAGCCGACATTGCCGCGATCACCGATTTTGCCGCCGATCGCCTGCAGGTCAGCGAGATCCATTACCTGCCGTACCACACGCTGGGAATGAACAAATACCAGTTACTCAGTCAGCCCTACACCGCACCGGACAAACCGCTGGACGCTCCTGAGCTGCTCGCCTTCGCGCAGGATTATGCGCAAAGCAAGGGGCTAACGGCGATATTACGAGGATAACCCTATGACTACCCTGAAGCTCAACACCCTCAGCGCCCGTATCCAGGCCCATAAAATGGCGCTGGTGCATATCGTCAAGCCGCCGGTCTGTACCGAGCGCGCCCGCCACTATACGGAGATGTATCAGCGGCATCTCGATAAACCGATCCCGGTGCGCCGCGCGCTGGCGCTGGCTCACCACCTGGCGGAGCGCACCATCTGGATCAAGCACGATGAGCTGATCGTCGGTAACCAGGCCAGCGAAGTGCGCGCCGCGCCTATTTTCCCGGAATACACCGTCAGCTGGATTGAGAAAGAGATCGACGATCTCGCCGACCGCCCCGGCGCCGGCTTCTCGGTCAGCGAGGAGAATAAACGCGTATTGCATGAAGTGTGCCCATGGTGGCGCGGCCAGACCGTACAAGACCGCTGCTACGGTATGTTCACCGATGAGCAAAAGGCGCTGCTCGCCACCGGCATTATTAAGGCGGAAGGCAATATGACCTCCGGGGATGCTCACCTGGCGGTCAACTACCCCTTGCTGCTGGAGAAAGGCCTCGACGGGATGCGTGCGAAAGTCGCCGAACGCCGCTCGCGTATCAATTTGACGGTACTAGAAGACCTGCACGGCGAGCAGTTCCTGAAAGCGATTGATATCGTGCTGGAAGCGGTCAGCGATCACAGCAAACGCTTCGCCGCGCTGGCGCGCGAGATGGCGACAGCAGAATCCCGCGAATCACGCCGCCACGAACTGCTGACGATTGCCGAAAACTGCGACGTCATCGCCCATGAGCCGCCGAAAACCTTCTGGCAGGCGCTGCAGCTGTGCTACTTCATTCAGCTTATCCTGCAGATTGAATCCAATGGCCATTCGGTATCCTTTGGCCGTATGGACCAGTACCTCTACCCGTACTACCGCCGCGACGTTGAGTTGCAACAGTCGCTGGATCGCGAACAGGCCATTGAGCTGCTGCACAGCTGCTGGCTGAAGCTGCTGGAGGTCAATAAGATCCGTTCCGGCTCGCACTCCAAAGCCTCTGCCGGCAGCCCGCTATACCAGAACGTCACCATCGGCGGCCAGAATCTGGTGGATGGTAAGCCGCAGGACGCGGTCAACCCGCTGTCGTATGCGATCCTCGAATCCTGCGGTCGCCTGCGTTCTACCCAGCCGAACCTCAGCGTGCGCTACCACGCCGGGATGAGCAACGACTTCCTCGACGCCTGCGTCCAGGTGATCCGCTGCGGTTTCGGCATGCCGGCGTTTAACAACGATGAAATCGTCATCCCGGAATTCATTAAGCTGGGCATTGAGCCGCAGGACGCCTACGATTACGCGGCTATCGGCTGTATCGAAACCGCGGTCGGCGGTAAGTGGGGCTACCGCTGTACAGGCATGAGCTTTATTAACTTCGCGCGGGTGATGCTGGCGACGCTGGAAGGCGGCCGCGATGCCACCAGCGGTCAGGTGTTCCTGCCGCAGGAGCACGCCCTGTCGAAAGGCAACTTCGCTAACTTCGATCAGGTGCTGGCCGACTGGGACCGCCAGATTCGTTACTACACCCGTAAATCCATCGAGATTGAGTACGTGGTCGATACCATGCTGGAAGAGAACGTCCACGATATTCTCTGCTCGGCGCTGGTCGATGACTGCATCGAACGGGCGAAAAGCATTAAGCAAGGCGGCGCGAAGTATGACTGGGTTTCCGGCCTGCAGGTGGGTATCGCCAACCTCGGCAACAGCCTCGCGGCGGTGAAAAAACTGGTCTTCGATCAGGGCGCCATCGGCCAGCAGGAGCTGGCGAAGGCGCTGGCGGAAGATTTCGACGGTCTGACCCACGAGCAGCTGCGCCAGCGGTTAATCAACGGCGCGCCGAAGTATGGTAACGATGATGACAGCGTCGACGAGTTGCTGGCGCGGGCCTACCAGACCTATATCGACGAGCTGAAGCAGTATCACAACCCGCGCTATGGCCGCGGCCCGATTGGCGGCAATTATTACGCTGGCACCTCCTCTATTTCCGCTAACGTCCCGTTCGGCGCGCAGACCATGGCGACGCCGGATGGCCGTAAAGCGCATACCCCGCTGGCGGAGGGGGCCAGCCCGGCCTCCGGTACCGATCATCTGGGGCCGACGGCGGTTATCAGTTCGGTGGGCAAGCTGCCGACCGGGGCGATCCTCGGCGGCGTGCTGCTTAATCAGAAGCTGAATCCGTCAACGCTGGAGAACGAGTCCGATAAGCAGAAGCTGATGGTGCTGCTGCGCACTTTCTTCGAGGTGCACAAAGGCTGGCATATCCAGTACAACATCGTGTCGCGCGACACGCTGCTGGAAGCCAAGAAACATCCTGACCAGTACCGCGATTTAGTGGTCCGCGTCGCTGGATACTCGGCGTTCTTCACCGCCCTGTCGCCGGATACCCAGGACGATATTATCGCCCGTACCGAACATACGCTGTAATCCTTCGTGCCCGCTGGCGCTATGCTTAGCGGGCCAACCCTGTTCTGCAGGCCGGAAAAGACATGCCCTTCCGGCATTTTCTGAATGCGCGAACTTTCATTCGAAATAAATTTGTGCTCCTCATCACATTGTAATTAGAATGTTACTGGTCGAAGTTAAGCCAGGAGCACTCTCTTATGACCGTTAAAGTTATCGTCACCGATATGGACGGAACTTTTCTCAATGACGCCAAGCAGTACGACCGCCCGCGTTTCCTCGCCCAGTTTGCGCAGCTCAGGCAGCAAGGTATTGAATTCGTTGTCGCCAGCGGCAACCAGTACTATCAGTTGATTTCCTTCTTCCCGGAGATCCGCGAGCAGATTTCGTTCGTCGCAGAAAACGGCGCTCTGGTTTATGAACATGGCAAGCAGCTGTTCCACGGCGAACTGACCCGCCACGAATCACAAGTGGTGATTGGCGAATTGCTCAAAGATCCGCAGCTCAACTTTGTCGCCTGCGGCCTGCAGAGCGCCTACGTCAGCGATAAAGCTCCGGACGCCTTTGTTGAGCTAATGTCGAAGCACTACCATCGCCTACAGCGGGTGAGCGACTATCACGCCATCGACGATACGCTGTTTAAATTCTCTCTCAACCTGCCGGACAGCGAGATCCCACAGCTGATTGATAAACTGCACGTGTCGCTCGACGGCATCATGAAGCCGGTCACCAGCGGCTTTGGCTTTGTCGATTTGATTATCCCTGGCCTGCATAAAGCCAACGGCATCAGCCGTTTGCTCAAGCGCTGGGATCTTTCGCCGCAGCAATGCGTCGCCATCGGCGACAGCGGCAATGACGCCGAAATGCTGAAGCTGGTGAAATACGCTTTCGCCATGGGTAACGCTGCCGACAGCATCAAGGCCATCGCCGGCTACGCTACCGACGATAATAACCATGACGGCGCGCTGAACGTTATCCAGGCCGTCCTCGATAACACCCCGCCCTTCAACGCCTGACCCTTCGCCGGGGCATCGCGCCCCGGTTTTCCATTTTGTGCGCCGCAGCAAGATTTTAAACTTGCATTAACTCCATTTTAACTTAAATTAACGTGTGTAAGATTTGATACTTTCGAATGAAAGATACAGCGAGGTTATTATGGCTGCTCTCCCGACCCACGAAACACTTCCCGCCGATCACAAAGCGGCGATTCGCCAGATGAAACAGGCCCTGCGGGCGCAAATTGGCGACGTCCAGGCGGTGTTCGATAAGCTCTCGGCGCGCATCAGCGAGCGGCTGCAGGAGATTGAGACACTGAAAGCCGCAGGCCAGGAGGTTTGGCCAACCGTTCCGTTCCGCGATATCGCCGAAGGAACAGTGAGCGATGAGCAGCGCGCGGCCATTAAGCGCCGGGGCTGCGCGGTGATTAAAGGCCACTTCCCACGCGAACAGGCGCTGGCGTGGGATACCGCGATGCTGGAATATCTGGATCGCAATCATTTCGATGATGTTTACAAAGGGCCTGGCGACAGCTTCTTCGGTTCGCTGGAGGCTTCGCGCCCGGAGATCTACCCGATCTACTGGTCGCCCTCGCAAATGCAGGCGCGGCAGAGCGATGAAATGGCGGCAGTGCAATCTTTCCTCAACCGCCTGTGGCGTTTTGAACAGAATGGCAAACGCTGGTTCGATCCGGACGTCAGCGTGATCTATCCCGACCGCATCCGCCGCCGCCCGCCGGGAACCACTTCGAAGGGGCTGGGGGCGCATACCGATTCCGGCGCGCTGGAGCGCTGGCTGCTTCCCGCCTATCAGCAGGTTTTCGCCAACGTTTTTAATGGCAATATCGACGCCTACGACCCGTGGGACGCCGCGCACCGTACCGAAGTGGAAGAGTATACCGTCGACAACACCACCAAATGCTCGGTGTTCCGCACCTTCCAGGGCTGGACCGCGCTGTCGGACATGATCCCGGGTCAGGGGCTGCTGCACGTGGTGCCAATCCCGGAGGCGATGGCTTATGTGCTACTGCGCCCCCTGCTCGACGATGTGCCGGAAGATGAGCTGTGCGGCGTCGCGCCGGGCAGAGTGCTGCCGATCTCTGAGCAGTGGCACCCGCTCTTGATTAAAGCGTTAAGCTCGATTCCAGCGCTGAATGCCGGGGACTCCGTCTGGTGGCACTGCGACATCATTCACTCGGTGGCGCCGGTGGAAAATCAGCAGGGCTGGGGAAATGTGATGTACATTCCGGCCGCGCCGATGTGCGAGAAGAACCTCGCCTACGCGCAGAAAGTGAAAATCGCCCTGGAAAAAGGCGCCTCGCCGGGGGATTTCCCGCGCGAGGACTATGAAGCCAGCTGGCAGGGGCGCTTCACCCTGGAGGATCTGAATATCCACGGCAAACGGGCGCTGGGTATGCCGGTCTAATCGTCATACAGCCCCTGCGGCTCGACGGCGGTATGGCCTTTGCCCGGCCGGATCCGCCGTACCGAATCGCGTACCACCAGCGTGCCATGCAGCAGTAGCGAGCCGTGCGGCGCCTCCGGGCGCAGCAGGCGCTGCTGCAGGAGATGCACCGCCTCGCTGCCCAGCTCATCCCGCGGCACATGCACCGCGGTCAGCGGCACCTCCTGAATCGCCGCCAGATTAAATCCGTCAATGCTCATCACCGAGACATCCTGCGGCACCCGCAGGCCACGCTTTTGCAATGCGCTGACGGTGCCGGCGGCCATAAAATCGCCGCCCACCAGGAAGGCGGTGGGCAACGGCCTGCCCTGTAAGCCGTCAAGCCAGGCGCCCACCTGCTCTTCCGTCTCTCTGGCGCTAAAGTTGGCGACGCTGATAAGATCCCGGCTGGCGGTAAAGCGCAGATTACGCGCGCGCCACGCCTCCTGAATCCCCCCCAGCCGCAGCTCCATGGTATAGCGGCGCAGGCACATCACGTTCATCACCGCCCGATGCCCCATATCAAACAGATAGCGGGCCGCGCACTGGCCGATCAGCCGATGATCGGGAGCGATGGACGGCAGCCGCATCCCTTCATCCCGACAGTTGATCAATACGCAGGGTTTGCCCAGATCCGCCGCCAGGCCATGAATATGCGGATCGTCGATCCCCAGCAGCACCGCGGCCTGGGTCTCAGGTTCATTCATGCGGGCAAGAAACAGGTTGGCGTCGCTGTCGTTCTCATCCAGCGCGCAGTAGCGCAGGCGCACTTCATGCGCCGCCAGCGCGTTATTGATACTCTGGATCACCCGGTAGTAGAAGATATCCGATCGCTCATCGAATGCGCGCTGCGGGGCAAACACCAGCAGATGATTGAGCAGCAGACGCCCGGCGGCCAACCCCTGCATGACACCCAGCTCGCGGGCGCAGTCCAGCACCGCCCGGCGCGCCTTGTCGCTGGTATTCGCTTTCCCGGCCAGGACGCGTGAAACGGTGCTGGGCGATAGCCCGGTGCGGGCGGCAATTTCGGCGACGCGCAGCTTTTTATCCATTTTGTGATCCAGCTCCGATTGAAAAATGAAAGAATTTTCATAATCGCCAAAGCACACGTTACAAGCAAATTCCGCTGTCAAATATGCGATCTCGCTCATTTCATGAAAAAACTTGCATAAATAGCGCTTTGCCAGACGATTTTTCTGCCCTAGCCTGAATTGGTCCAACATCTCCCATACTAGTTATACCAATGATGTTGAGATTAAAAATAGACTATTCAAATAGTTAAAAAAAACCATGTGACCACTCAGGGAAAGAGGTCGTCACTTTCCCCCTACAAACGTCTTGTGGAGTGTGCTATGAGTCAAGGCCTCAACAATGATATCGCCGTCAGCAAAACGCGCCGGGTAGTGAAAAACCTGCGCTGGTGGGTGCTGGTCCTGTTTTTACTTGGCGTTACCGTCAACTACATCACACGCAACTCGCTGGGAATTATCGCGCCGGAACTAAAAGCGACCCTCGGCATTACTACCGAACAATACTCGTGGATCGTCGGCGCGTTTCAGCTGGCTTACACGATTTTCCAGCCGCTGTGCGGCTGGCTTATCGACGTCATCGGCCTGAAGCTTGGCTTTATGATCTGCGCCACCCTGTGGGCGCTGGCCTGTATCGCCCACGCCGGGGCCGGTAGCTGGCTGCACCTGGCTATGTTGCGCTTCTTTATGGGTGGGGCCGAGGCGGCCGCTACTCCGGCCAACGCCAAAACCATCGGCGAATGGTTTCCGAAATCTGAACGCCCGATTGCCGCCGGCTGGGCTGGCGTTGGGTTCTCCATCGGCGCGATGCTGGCCCCGCCGATCATCTACTTCGCCCACGCCTCCTTCGGCTGGCAAGGGGCGTTTATGTTTACCGGCGCGCTGGCGCTACTGTGGGTAATACTATGGTGGGCCTTCTATCAGACCCCGGAAAAGCACCCCAATCTCAGCAAAAGCGAGCTGGAGTACATCAAACAGGATAACGAAGCCCCGCCGGTAAAACAGCCCTTCTTTACCGCGCTCAAAACCGTCTCGAAAAATAAACGTTTCTACGGGATCGCCATTCCCGCCTTTATGGCCGAGCCCGCCTGGGCGGTGCTGAGTTTCTGGGTGCCGCTGTACCTGGCGAAAGAGCACGGCATGGATTTGAAGCAGATCGCCATGTTCGCCTGGCTGCCGTTTCTCGCCGCCGATCTCGGCAGCGTGGTCAGCGGCTACCTCACCCGCCTGTATGTTCGCTGGTTCGGCTGTACGCGAGTGAACTCGGTGATCGCCAGCTCGGTAACCGGCGCGTTCCTGATGCTCTCCCTGGCCCTCGTCGCCATCACCCGCGATCCCTATATCACCATCATCCTGATCTCCATTGGCGGCTTCGGCCATCAGATCATCTCCTGCATGCTCAGCGCGCTGGTGGTGGAGTCTTTCGACAAGGGACAAATGGCGACGGTCAACGGTATGCGCGGCTCCGCAGCGTGGATCGCCAGCTTCTTGTTCTCGTTATTAATCGGGGTGACCGCCGACAAAATCGGCTTCAACCCGCTATTTATCGCCATGGGTTTCTTTGACCTGATTGGCGCCGTTTTCCTGGTGGCATTTATTGCTGAACGTCGCGCCAAGCGCGCCTGAGAGTGGATGTAAGATATGAAGACGCTGAAACACTGGAGTTTGCATCAACAGCTGGAGCATCACGTTGAACTGACGGTCGATGGCCAGCACACCCTGTGCCTGTACGTACTGGAAGAGAATTTGTTCCGCGTCCTGCTAAAACGCCAGGGCCAGCTGGCGCTGGATCGCACCTGGAGCATCGCTCCGCAGCAGGATGTGCCGTGGGAAGGCCGCGCCCGGGATGACCTCAGCGGTTTTAGTCTCCCGGCCTGGCAGCTGACCCGGGAGGGCGATACGCTGACTATCGCCACCCGCCAGCTGCGCGTCACCGTTCACCAGCCGCTGTGGCTGGAGTGGAGCTATCGCGACGAGGCCGGCGAATGGCAGCCGCTTGCCAATGACCGTCCGACCAGCGCCTATCTGGCGAATGCCCACGGAGACGGCGTCGCCCATTATCTGAGCCGCCGCAAAGATGAGCGTTTTTACGGCCTGGGCGAAAAGGCCGGCGACCTGCAGCGCACCGGTAAACGCTATGAGATGCGTAACCTCGATGCCATGGGCTACAACGCCGTCAGCACTGACCCGCTGTATAAACATATTCCGTTCACCATCACCCAGCGCAGCGATATCAGCTACGGCCTGTTCTATGACAACCTGAGCAGCTGCTGGCTGGATCTGGGGAACGAGATCGACAACTACCACACCGCCTATCGCCGCTGGCAGGCGGAAGCCGGCGACATCGATTATTACCTGTTTACCGGTAAGCAGGTGCTGGATGTGACCAAAGCCTTCGTTCGCCTGACCGGTAAAACGCTGTTTGGACCCAAATGGAGCCTCGGCTACAGCGGCTCCACCATGCACTATACCGACGCGCCGGATGCGCAAAATCAGCTGATGAACTTTATCCGCCTGTGCGAGCAGCACGCGATCCCCTGCGATTCGTTCCAGCTCTCTTCCGGCTATACCTCAATCAACGGCAAGCGCTACGTCTTTAACTGGAACTACGACAAGGTGCCGCAGCCCAAAGTGATGAGCCAGTCGTTTCACGATGCCGGGCTGAAGCTGGCCGCCAATATCAAACCGTGCCTGCTGCAGGATCACCCGCGCTACGGCGAGGTGGCGGAGCGCGGTCTCTTCATTCGCGATTCGCAAACTGACGCTCCGGAGCGTTCCAGCTTCTGGGATGATGAAGGGTCGCATCTCGATTTCACCAATCCGCAAACCGTGGCCTGGTGGCAGGAAGGCGTGACCACCCAGCTACTGGAGATGGGCATCGATTCGACCTGGAACGATAATAACGAATACGAAGTATGGGACGGCGAAGCCCGCTGCTACGGCTTTGGCCGCGAAATCGCCATCAAACATATTCGCCCGGTGATGCCGCTGTTGATGATGCGCGCCTCGCTGGAAGCCCAGCAGCGCTTTGCGCCGCAAAAGCGCCCATATCTGATCTCCCGCTCCGGCTGCGCCGGGATGCAGCGCTACGTCCAGACCTGGAGCGGCGACAACCGCACCAACTGGGATACGCTGCGCTATAACATCCGCATGGGCCTGGGGATGAGCCTTTCCGGGCTGTTTAACGTCGGCCACGACGTCGGCGGTTTCTCCGGCGATAAACCCGAGCCGGAACTGTTTGTGCGCTGGGTACAAAATGGCGTCATGCATCCGCGCTTTACTATTCACTCGTGGAATGACGACCAGACGGTAAACGAAGCATGGATGTATCCGGCCATCACTCCGGCGATCCGCTCAGCCATTGAGCTGCGCTACCGCCTGCTGCCCTATCTGTACACTCTGCTATGGCAGGCGCATGCTGATGATGAGCCGATGCTCCGCCCGACCTTCCTCGATCACCAGCACGATGCGCAGACCTTCGCCGAATGCGATGACTTCCTGCTGGGCCGCGACCTGCTGGTGGCCAGCGTGGTCGAGCCGGGCGCCCGCCAGCGTGAAGTATGGCTGCCGGATAATCAGGCCGGTTGGTACGATTTCTACAGCCATCAGTGGTTCGCCGGCGGCCAGTGGGTGATGCTGGACGCGCCGCTGGAAAAACTGCCGCTGTTGGTCCGCGCCGGCGCTGGTCTGCCGCTTAGTGAACGTATCAGCCATGTCGATGCGCAAAAAGACGATAGTCGCGAACTGCAGCTGTTCCCGCTGAAAGGTACCGGCTCAACCCGCGGTCTGCTGTTTGAAGACGACGGCGAAAGCTGGGGCTATAAACAGGGGGATGCGCTATGGCTGGAGTGGGAAATGACCTGCAGCGCCAGCAGCATAAACCTGGATATCAACGCCCGCGGCAACTATCGCCCGGCGTGGAAAGCACTGAAGCTGTCATTACCGGTAGGAGAAAAGCGTAAGCTGCTGGTCAATGGCGTTGAAGGAACGGAGTGGAGGTTCTGACCATAGGCCGGTAGTTTCAGCCAGCATGGTGAATAAATTAAAAGCAGGCCGTACGGACCTTGGTTACTGTTCTCGGTTTGCAACGGTTTTGGTCCGGGAAAAACAGTTGTTTTTTATTATTTCAGAGCAGATTGCGCTCCCGATATTTCTTCTGCGTTATGTCTCTCATGGCGCAGGGAGCGCACAGGGGGCGGCCAGTCGCCGCCGCCCCCTGTACCCCCGGGCTCCGGCCAGCAAAATCGCCGCTACGCGGTCCCTTCGACTTATCCCTGCAGGCTTCGGGTCGGGCCGAGGCAGCGTCCGTGCAAAACACGGCCCTCAGGCCGCATCCATGCGGGCAGCCCCGGCCTTCCGGGAACGTCTCAGCGATTTTGAGGCCACCAACACCGGCAGTTTCAGCCAGCGCGGTGAAGACATTAAAGGCAGGTCGCAAGAACTGTAGGTCGGGTAAGGCGTTAGCCGCCACCCGACAAAAAAACGGCACCGCGTGTCGCCCGGGTAAGGCGTAGCCGCTACCCGGGTAACGGACAGGGATTACTCGATACCTTTGCTGCGCAGGTAGTCTTCGTAGTTGCCGCTGAAGTCGATCACGCGGTCCGGAGTGATCTCCAGGACGCGGGTCGCCAGCGAGCTGACAAACTCACGGTCGTGGGAGACAAAGATCAGGGTGCCCTGATACATCTCCAGCGCCATGTTCAGCGATTCAATCGACTCCATATCCAGGTGGTTGGTCGGTTCGTCCATCACCAGGATGTTTGGCTTCTGCATCATCAGCTTACCGAACAGCATGCGCCCTTTCTCGCCACCGGAAAGCACCTTCGCCGGCTTTTTGATATCGTCCTGGCTAAACAGCAGACGGCCGAGGATGCTGCGTACTGCCTGCTCGTCGTCGCCTTCCTGCTTCCACTGGCTCATCCATTCGAAGACCGTCAGGTCGTTTTCGAACTCGTACTCATGGTCCTGCGCGTAGTAGCCGATTTGCGCGTTTTCAGACCATTTCACGCTGCCGTTGTCCGGCTGCAGTTCGCCTACCAGGGTTTTCAGCATGGTGGATTTACCCACGCCGTTGGCGCCCAGAATGGCGATCTTTTCGCCCACTTCCAGCAGCAGGTTGACGTTTTTGAACAGCGGACCTTCATCAAAGCCTTTGGTAAGGGCTTCCACTTCCAGCGCGTTACGGAACAGTTTCTTATCCTGCTCGAAGCGGATAAATGGGTTCTGACGGCTGGAGGCTTTAACCTCTTCCAGCTTGATTTTGTCAATCTGGCGCGCGCGCGAGGTGGCCTGACGCGATTTAGAGGCGTTGGCGCTGAAGCGGCTAACGAAGGACTGCAGGTCCGCAATCTGCGCTTTTTTCTTGGCGTTGTCCGCCAGCAGACGCTCACGCGCCTGGGTGGCCGCGGTCATGTATTCGTCGTAGTTGCCCGGATACACGCGCAGCTCGCCGTAGTCGAGATCCGCCATGTGGGTGCAGACCATGTTCAGGAAGTGACGGTCGTGCGAAATGATAATCATGGTGCTGTCGCGATCGTTCAGCGTCTGCTCCAGCCAGCGAATGGTGTCGATGTCCAGGTTGTTGGTCGGTTCATCGAGCAGCAGGATATCCGGATTGGAAAACAGCGCCTGCGCCAGCAGGACGCGCAGCTTCCAGCCCGGCGCGACTTCGCTCATCGGGCCATAATGCTGTTCAACCGGAATGCCGACGCCGAGCAGCAGTTCGCCGGCGCGCGCTTCCGCCGAGTAGCCGTCCATTTCGCCATATTTGACTTCCAGGTCGGCCACTTTGTAGCCATCTTCTTCGCTCATCTCAGCGAGGGCGTAGATACGATCGCGCTCCTGCTTCACTTCCCACAGCTCGCCGTGGCCCATGATGACCGTATCCAGCACGGTGAACGCTTCAAAGGCGAACTGATCCTGACGCAGCTTACCGATGCGCTCGTTCGGGTCGAGAGAAACGTTGCCCAGCGTCGGTTCGAGATCGCCGCCGAGGATCTTCATAAAGGTCGATTTACCGCTGCCGTTGGCGCCGATCAGACCATAACGGTTGCCGCCGCCAAATTTAACGGAGATATTTTCGAACAGCGGCTTACTGCCAAACTGCATGGTAACGTTGCTGGATACTAGCACGGGGATATCCTGAAAAAAGAGTATGAGGGGTGTGATACAGCAGACATTATGCCAGCAAATGACACACTTTTCACGGCCTGCGGTAAATTCCACCGCGGCGCTTGTGCTAAGGTCTTTGTCAGATGAGCCGGAAACCCGCGCTCAAACGGTTATTCTGTACGTATTTATAAGGAGTCCCATGACCAGCAGCCTATCGCGACACCCGGCTTTTTTATCCCTGCAGGGCGGCATCAATTTTCGCGACCTGGGCGGCCAGCTTGCCGCCGATGGACGCCGCGTCCGCAGCGGCAAGCTATTGCGATCCGGCGCGCTAAACCGGTTAACGGCGGAGGATCTCAACCACCTCGATACTTTGCCGCTCAGCCGGGTGCTCGACTATCGCGACCCCGGAGAGGTAGCCCGTACTCCGGACAAGCTTAGCCCGCTTACCCATTATCTTAACGCGCCGGCCAATCCGCCGGTGAGCGAGGTAAATGCGAAGGTCACCGAGCTGAATGCCGCCACCCTTAACGCGCTGAACGGCGAGCAGTTTATGCTGCAACTCTACCGCCAGCTGCCGTTTAACAACCCGGCCTATCGCCAGCTCGCCGCCTGGCTGACCACGCCTTTTGAAGGCGCTTTACTGCAACACTGCGCGGTCGGCAAAGATCGCACCGGCGTCGGCTGCGCGTTAACGCTGTTCGCCGTCGGCTGCGACAGCGAAACGGTGATGGAGGAGTATCTCCTTACCCACGGCATGCTGACGCAGGTGGAGGCCTGGATGTTGGAGCTGCTCGGCAACGACCTCACTGCCCAAGGGCGCCAAAGCCTGGCGGATATTCTGACGGTAAAAGAGTCCTATCTCGCCGCCGCGCTGTCGGCTATTCACCAGCGCTATGGCACCGTCGACGCCTGGCTGGCGGCAGAGTACCAGCTTACCGCGCCGGTTCGCGCCGCGCTGCAGGCCCGGCTGCTGGAAGAGTAACCGCCCGTTACCCGCGCGGCGAGCGATGCTTCGGCCGCCTGCCGGACCGCGGCAGCCGAGGCGACAGGGAAAAAAATGTGATTTCGTACACATCTGATTTACCTGTTCAGCGGAATGCACATATAATGCGCTCCCATCTACTGTCTCAATCATTAACAAAGGCCTGTGTGGCGTTGATTTCGCACACGACATTAAAGACTATGAAATTATCTACACTCTTAGCGGCAGCCTTCGCCATCGTAGGCTTTTGCAATACAGCGTCTGCTGTCACCTATCCTTTGCCAACCGATGGCAGCCGTTTGGTTGGTCAGAATCAGGTCATTACCATTCCGGATGATAACAAACAGCCGCTGGAATACTTCGCGGCGAAATATCAGATGGGGCTTTCCAACATGCTGGAAGCCAACCCGGGGGTGGATACTTACCTGCCGAAGGGCGGTAGCGTCCTGAACATCCCTCAGCAGCTGATTCTGCCGGATACCGTGCATGAAGGGATCATTATCAACAGCGCGGAAATGCGTCTGTACTACTACCCGAAAGGCACCAATACCGTGATCGTTCTGCCGATCGGCATCGGCCAGTTAGGTAAAGATACGCCGATCAACTGGACCACCAAAGTCGAACGCAAGAAGGCCGGCCCGACCTGGACACCGACCGCCAAAATGCATGCTGAATACGCCGCCGCCGGCAACCCGCTGCCAGCCGTCGTACCGGCCGGTCCGGATAACCCGATGGGGCTGTACGCGCTGTATATCGGCCGTCTGTACGCCATCCACGGCACCAACGCTAACTTCGGTATCGGCCTGCGCGTGAGCCACGGCTGCGTGCGTCTGCGTAACGATGACATCAAATTCCTGTTTGAGAACGTGCCGGTCGGCACCCGCGTACAGTTTATCGATGAGCCGGTAAAAGCGACCACCGAGCCGGACGGCAGCCGTTACATCGAGGTGCACAACCCGCTGTCGACCACCGAAGCGCAGTTCCAGGGCGGCGAGATCGTGCCGATCACCCTGACTCAGCCGGTACAGGCAGTTACCAGCCAGTCTGATGTCGATCAGAACGTGGTTGAGCAGGCTATCCAGAACCGCTCCGGTATGCCGGTGCGTCTGAACTAAGTTGTGCTGACAAGAAAAACGGCGGGCCTGATGCCCGCCGTTTTTTTATCGGCATTTTCCCTCGAGGCGGCTAACGCTCGCCCGGGCTACCAAACCCTACCACGCCGTAACCCCGCTATGCGCAGCGCCAGCAGGAGCCCCGGCCTAGCCGTTATTCACCAGAATAATCCCGCCGTGATCGTAGCGATAATGGCAGTGGGCGTACTCCAGCGGCGTGCCATCCTCCAGATAGATAACCTGCTCCACCTCCAGCACCGGATCGGTCGGTTCGCAGTGAAGATGCTGTTTATCCAGTTCCCCGGGCTTCATCGCCCGCACCACGCGGTAAGATCCCATCAGCTTCAGCCCCAGCGTCTCCTGCACATAGCGAAACACGGAACCTTCCAGATGGCTTTTGGTTAACCCCGGCACCAGCCCCACCGGCATGACCGTCAGATCCAGCGATACCGGCTCGCCGTTGAGCAGCCGCAGGCGAACAAAGTCATACACCGGGGCATCGGCGTCGATAAGCAGCGAACTTTGCTCCTTGTCGCTGGGAAAGCGCACCGCAAAACGCACCACTTCGCTTTGCACCTCGCCAAGATGCTCCCAGGTTTTGGTGGCGCCGAAATAGTCGCTGCCGGGCAGCTCCCACTGCGACAGCTGAAGGAAATTTTTCCGCACAAAGGTGCCCTGCCCTTTACGGGTATAGATCAGCCCTTCGACGATTAACTGGCGCATCGCCTGCTGGATGGTCATCCGGCTGGTGCTGAACTCCGCCGCCAGCGCAAACTGGTCGGGTAGCGGCGCGCTGGCAGGATACTGCTGGCTGATGATGCGTTTTTTTATTTCCCGCGCGATTTGCAGATACTTCGCCGTCATTTCCCGGTCCTTATCCATTCAGTGAGTGGCTGGCGGGCTGGATACACCATCTGACCGCCAGGGCAGCGTTACATCGCTTCGCCGTTGCTGCGGAACACCTGCTTCAACCATGCATAGCTCTTCTTCGGCCCCCGCCGCAGGTCCTTGAGGTCATGGTTTTCGCGATTGACGTACACCACGCCGTA
>OFCL01000206.1_pt1 | contig 33089 bp, 28 predicted proteins | sample 1520811 | NCBI WGS metagenome assembly OFCL01 (sample SAMEA2699030, study PRJEB24076) | metagenome | biome: Human gut stool | place: Spain | collected 2012-03-22 | reverse complement strand
TTCGCCCAAACGAGGGTTTGAGCGAATGGCCGCGGCTTTTTACAATCAGCCATTTCAAGGAGTTAAAACGTGCTGATTGGTTATGCCAGGGTCTCAACCGGGGATCAAAACCTCGATTTGCAGAAAACAGCGCTGTTTCGCGCAGAATGTGAACAGATATTTGAAGACACCGCGAGCGGGAAAAATGCCAGACGGCCGGGATTGAGGCGCGCCTTACGCAGGCTTAAGCCCGGCGATGTGCTGGTGGTCTGGAAACTGGACCGGCTGGGCCGCAGCGTGCGCGATCTGATTACGCTCGTGTCGGAGCTGCAGGCGCGCGGGGTGAACTTCCGCAGCCTGACCGACAGCATCGATACCAGTACGCCAGCAGGCCGCTTTTTCTTCCACGTCATGAGCGCCCTGGCGGAAATGGAGCGCGAGCTGATCGTCGAGCGTACCCGCGCCGGTTTAGCTGCTGCGAGGGAGCAGGGGCGAGTCGGCGGCCGCCGCCGGGTAATGACTGAAGAAGTGGTGGAGAGATGCCGCAGAATGCTGGAGAACGGCGCAACCCGGCACCAGATCGCAGATGTGACAGGGGTGGGAGTGAAGACGATCTACAAATACTTTCCTGCTGCTGTCCGCGATCAAGGATTCCTGCCCTTCCCGTGATATGTAACATTTGAGATAATAAGTTATTTCAGTTTTGAAAACAGTTTGGTTTGTTCGTGAACGGTAAGAAAACAATAAGTTTTGAACAATTTTTAACTATTAACAGCAATCTTGTTTCCATCTCAGATACATGGGCTGACTTGTGGGCGTTAATTTTTCACACGGGTTTAAGCGCTGGAAGGCTGCTGAGTATTCGATATGATGATATTGATGGTGGCTTGATACTGATACGAAAACAGGGTCACCTGAAGGAGCTACGTGTTGAATCAACCCCTCCAGTGGAGGCGATGATTGCTCGTAGAAGAGAACGCTATCCAGAAGATGTTTATTTATTTCAGAGTCATTCTAACCGTGTGAAGTACCATCGCCGGCCGGTCACTATAATTGCTTTCAACGCCGCTTTACGTCGCGCCGCTAGATCATTACCAGATGTTAACGTAAGCAGTAGTAGCGCGAGAAACATACCGGACTAAGCGCCTGTCCAGTAGCGTGTGGCCGATGTGACAGGCGTGGGAGTGAAGACGATTTACAAATATTTGCCAGTACAATACGGCGATAAAAAATCCCCTTGAGCAGGCACACTCAAGGGGAAAATACTACATAACATCATTGCTGTGTGCGTCTTTGCGCTCATCTATCTTCCAAGAAGATGCCTAAAGCTTCCAGATATTTCTGGTCTGAGCAGTTAAAACATTGGATCGGCGGCCGATGTGATAGGAGGGGGTGAAGACGATTTATAAATATTTTCCAGCCGGTTAAGTTTGCTCACCTGCGAACCGTATGCAAGAGATCGCAGGTGAACAATTTGCTATGAAGGCATTGCCATAGCTGAAAAATTTTAACCGCACCCTGTTTGTAAAACCATCAAACAGCTAAGGCCTGAAAATACTTTAAGACTTACCTTACTCATTACATCAATGTGTTACGTCAATGGCGTAAATTGATAGCCAGAACCTATATTGATCTGTCGCCTTGTTAAAACTACTGTATATAAAAACAGTATAAATGTGAGCGAGTCTATTATGCAGTTCTACACGCCCGTTGAGTTACGCCAGATCATGCTGCTCCCGTTGTACAGTGACCTTGTGCAGTGCGGCTTTCCTAGCCCTGCGCAGGATTACGTTGAGCAACGTATCGATCTGAACGAGTTGCTCGTTAACCACCCCAGTGCGACGTATTTTGTCAAAGCCGCGGGCGACAGCATGAAAGATGCCGGCATAGGGGAGGGTGATCTTCTGGTAGTGGATAGCTCAAGGACCGCAGTTCATGGTGATATCGTTATTGCTGCTGTGGATGGGGAATTCACCGTTAAGAAGCTGCAGCTGCATCCGCGGGTTCAGCTTAACCCAATGAACCCTGCATATTCGCCGATAGTCGTGGGTAGCGAGGATACTCTCGATGTGTTCGGGGTCGTAACTTACATCATCAAATCGGCTGGCTGAGATGTTTGCACTTTGCGATGTGAACTCATTTTACGCATCCTGCGAAACTGTTTTCCGTCCTGACCTGAAAGGGCGTCCGGTGGTCGTTCTGTCAAACAACGACGGCTGTGTGATCGCCCGCTCGCCAGAGGCGAAGCCCTTCGTCAAAATGGGTGAACCTTATTTCAAGCAAAAGGACATGTTTCGCCGGCACGGTATTATCGCGTTTAGCAGCAACTATGAGCTTTATGCCGATATGTCCAACCGAGTGATGACAACGCTGGAGGAACTCTCTCCACGCTGCGAAATTTACAGTATTGATGAGGCATTTTGCGATCTGATTGGTGTTCGTAACTGTCGCGATCTTACCGATTTTGGCAGGGAAATTCGCGAGACAGTTCTGCGCAGGACGCACCTAACGGTCGGTGTCGGCATAGCCCAGACTAAAACTCTGGCGAAGCTGGCCAATCACGCGGCGAAACAGTGGCAGCGACAGACCGGAGGAGTGGTGGATCTGTCTAATCTTGAAAGGCAGAGGAAGTTGATGGCTTTGCTTCCGGTGGATGAGGTCTGGGGCGTCGGGCGCCGCATCAGTAAAAAACTGGAGGCCATGGGGATTAAAACTGCGCTGCAGCTGGCGGATACCGATATCCGTTTTATCCGGAAGCATTTTAATGTGGTTCTGGAGCGAACCGTGCGGGAGCTGCGTGGCGAACCATGCCTCGGGCTGGAGGAGTTCGCGCCGGTAAAGCAGGAGATTGTCTGTAGTCGCAGCTTCGGGCAGCGGATTTCCACCTACGAAGAAATGCGCCAGGCGATATGCTTATACGCATCCCGTGCCGCGGAGAAACTCCGTGGTGAGCACCAGTATTGCCGGTTTATCTCCGCATTTGTCAAGACGAGCCCGTTTGCACTGAACGAGCCGTACTACGGCAACAGCGCATCGGTCAAACTACTGACCCCTACTCAGGACAGCCGGGATATTATCGCCGCGGCGACCAAGTGCCTGGACGCTGTCTGGAAAGATGGGCATAGATACCAGAAAGCAGGCGTGATGCTGGGTGATTTCTACAGCCAGGGAGTGGCTCAGCTAAATCTGTTCGATGACAATGCTCCACGGCAGAACAGCGAGAAATTGATGGAAGTTCTCGACCAACTCAACGCAAAGGATAGGGGTACGCTGTATTTTGCAGGGCAGGGGATCCAGAGTGCGTGGCAGATGAAGCGGGAAATGCTATCGCCGCGCTATACGACAAGGTACAGTGATTTGCTCAAAGTTAGTTGATTCAGTCCATTAATTTTGACATGTGTTATTGCTGGTTCTGTGGCTAGTGTAGTTCGCTATGAGCGAAGAGCGGGCGTGATCTTTAATATAGGTCGACATCATGGCATGCACATCTAACGCTTGGACTGGTTAATCGATTAAAAATATGCTTGAATGATTCACTCTAAAAGGAGGTAGTATGTCAAATGACGCGTTGATGATTGCAAGTGCTATTTTAAACTTGCAGCAGGAGTCGAGTATTTTTAAAGATTATATTTTTCCAACCCTAACTACATCAGGCTCTGTATTTCTTGGCTATTTAGTGGCTAATAATTCATTTACCAAACAAGAAATCATAAAATCAGAGATTGAACGAGTCAATAATTTCAACAAATTTCTCGTTGCAATAGATAGTGGAATGCAAACACTTATAGCAGTGAAAAACACGTATAAGGGAAGAATAAATACAAATCCCATAGAAAGAGCACTGAGCATCCCAAAAATTAATTGTTATTTTTCACCAACACCAGATGTGACATTGGTTGTTTTCTTAGCAAAGGCCAATAAATATAATGAGGCTGGTAATTTTTATGAAACATGGAACAATCTTCCTCGTATAAATGCTATGTTAGGGAATTTTCAATATCTCTACGATCTAGTTAACCATCGCAATGATGTATTATCTCAATTGCGTGAATTCTATCAAATTAATACTCTAGGGCAAAGCTTTCTTGATCCGAATTCGCTAACCGCTGATCAATTCAAAGTTTTGAGAACAGCTATTGATTTAACAGAAGGTGTTGTGTGTATGGTTGAGGGGTTACTTAAAGAATATTACTCATGCTTAAAAAATCTACCCAATGCTGCTAAGTTGTCCATAAATGAAAAGTTAACTAAACATCATGTCGAAATATTAACTTACACAAACCCATCTCCTCAATTTAGAGATTCATTCTCCCCTGTGCCTAATGTGGATATTTCAGAGCTAGCTAGGTTGCTGGGAACAACAGAGGATGTTGCAAGAAGTTCATTCATTACAGGGTATGAAAACGTACCGCCCTTGTTTTAGTTAAGCCTAAATTTAGATGTATATAAATGTGGCTCTATGACAACATTGACGTATAGTGCCACCACAAACTCTTTTACCTCAAAAAAATTACATAACAGCAAGGTTTATTTCTGTTAATGAATAATAACTACTGGTGGTTTAAATAAATATCTTTGTCGTAATTTCCATAAAAATTAATATTTCTCCAGTTCCTGAATTAAAGTTACGAAGATTAAATGCGCTGTATTTACCACTTATCAATGGCGGCCCACTAATATTCGCTTCTGACACGAAGTTGACCACCTGAATCATCGATAGGTCTGATATACACGAAGAGAGGACATTGGCAGTTGCACTGCAACTGATTAATAATACCAACCAACCTTGAGTAAAAAAAAAGCTTTAGAATTTCTTCTAAAGCTTATATCCTAACTGTAACTTTAATGAAGAATTTTATTTAAATTCTCATTGAAATCATTTAGACTTTTAATTATTTTGTCAAAAATAAAATCTAACGCATGACTATAACCTGATGCTAAAGTTGCACAATCAAAACCAAGATTGGCTAAATGTTCGATGGATTTACCAACTGCTTCGTGAGCTTCGGCATTTCTCAAATCGTTATTAATAAAAAGAGCCGACAATTTAAGATTAGGCGAATTAAATATTGTAAGTTCATTAGCATTTTTAAGTGCTGATGGCTCCTCATTCTGTTCAATAATTACATCCGTAAAGTTTAGTATTCCTTGTAATAACTTCAGCGTTTGCAATCTTTCAACATCCTTAGCGTTAACACCCATTGCAATGCTTAGTTTCTTTAGTGTACCTATTTTAATCTTATTGATGATCTCGTTTATAGTCTTGCATCTCGCTAAGAAATCTTGTTCTTGCATATCGCTTGAGGCTACATGAGAAAGCTTTTGCAGTACAGGATAGTTTCTTAGGCCTTCAGCATCAAGTTCATCTTTATTATATTCAAAAATATCAGAACCCGATAGGGGAACATCTAAACACCTTCCTAGGGATACTAGATTCTCATTAATGTTAGCTAGTTCTCTAGCAAATCTAAAAGTCTTAGAAACAATATGTTCAACATCTAATGAGTTAACGTCAATAAGATTTTCATCTTTCGCATATTCAAACACATGATATACTTCCTTCTCTGGAACTCCTCGATAAAGTTCATAAAAAGGCATTTTTACTAAGTTTCTGCCGATTCTGATACAGTCTCTAAACGCCCACTGCGCGCCATAACTAGGGCTTACTTGATAATGGTCATTATAAAAAAATGGAATAGCTTCGTAGGTTTTATCTTTCTCATATTTAGTAAGGAAAGCATCATCAACATATACGTATTCGATTTTTGTATAATCGCTGGCTCGGGACCTTGTCATCGGAACCGTATGCCCAGGCCATATTAATGTATTGACGTCTAATTCAACGCAAAGCACTGGCTGAACAGATTGAACAGTTCCCCATGCTTGAAGTATTATCCTATCTCCATGATCAACTATATTTAAATCAATCCAAGGAAGCTTTAATACAAACTGATTAGAACCTGATAAAAGACCGAGGACCTCTTTGGTTCGTTCGATAAAGGCTTCGAAGTAAAAAACTTTTACTCCTACACAACCTTTCATCCATAAATATTTTCTGAGGTAATCATTCCTCATTGTCCATTTTACATCTTTATTGCTTTTGAAATAATATTCACTTGAGACATTTCCTTGTGCGACTCCATAAGAAGGCGAAGCAACTTCATCAAATAATACTTTTTGTTCATCATCACCTATGAGCCTTGGTTTTAAACCCAGTTTCATCCAGACATCTTCGGCCAAAAAAAAGGAGTAGTGAGAACCAGACCCCCAAGAGGCTACAATATATCCATAACCTGAAATAGAAATATCTATCCCCCAAGCTGCACCTTTCTCTGTGCAGTATGGCGTAGAATACGTAACGACCCCCTCACTGGATTCACGTAATACACTTAGTTTTGCTACATCATCTTCGGGAACTACGGCCATGATCATATGAGTATAATCATAATCATCTTGATATTTATTTCTTTCGTAACGATGAGTTACAGTTACATCTCGCTGTGGGTTGGAATTGTCTTCAATAAATAATAAATCCTTCAAACCTTGAGGTATTTGCTCAACCGGTAACGGAAGTTTTGATATATAATCAAACATTTAATAATCCTCTGTGATAATTATGAGCGTTTTCTAACTCAGTAATCATATCCATTTTGAATGGTTTATGTCTAACTTACTTTTGTCAATAGAATCATTATAGGGCCTTGAGTATTTCTGCAAGATGTGATTACTAAATGCCTGTCGCTGAGTCGCAGTATTATTTGTTGTAAGCTGCCTGTCTGCTTTTGGTACATTGCGGACGTTATGAATTTATAGGTGCTCAATAGACTCAATTAATTCTGGCCCTTGGTTTATGACATTACCCACGGTACGCGATACCGGGTGCCATGCAAAATGGTCCGCTGACACTGAGCCATCGGAAGCAATCTCGGTGGCTTCCTTACTTCCTACATCCTGCCTCAACCATTCTCGCGCTGCTTCCGGCGTCAGAACCAGCGGCCGGCGGTCGTGAATATCTACGAGTCCTTGATCAGCGGCGGCGGTCACAATAAGAAATCCTTCAGCTTCGTCGCCTCGTTCAAAAGGCACACTGCCGATCGTCGCCATAAAGATGGGCTTGCCGTCTTTACGGTGGATGAAATAGGGCTGCTTCTTGTCTCCTTCACGCTTCCATTCAAACCAGCCATCGGCAAAACAGATCGCACGACCGTGCTGCCACAGGGGTTTAAACATCCTGCTGTTGGCTGCGGTCTCAACACGGGCATTAATCAATGGCGGTTTATCCCACCACCCTGGCGCGTAACCCCAGTGGACCGGATCGAGGTGCAGCTGTTCATCGCGTTCGCTCAGGAGCAAAACTTTAGTCCCCGGCGCCACGTTGTAACGCCCAATCGGCTCAGGGTCGTATGCAATGTCGCGCTCGGCTTCATCCGCCAGGTATGCAAGATATTCTTCACGGGTTTGGGCTTGCGCAAAACGTCCACACATAGAAACCTCCAGTCAGTAAGACTAAAAGTATAGACGCTGCGAGTGATGGCCAACTGATGGGCTTTCCTAGGGAAGGCCGTTATCATGAAAGAGTGGTGCGCACCGAATATTACATGATTAATGCAGGAGATGATGCCATGGGAGGATAGTGTCGTAAACATGCACTTTTTCTTTCTGGAAAGCTGCTCGCAAAAGAGGGGCATAGAAGGGGCATCGGATAAGAAAAAGGGGCAAAAAAGGGCATTAAATTCGTAGGCTGGCGTCGGTTGGCGTTGTTGGTATGGGGTAATAACTGACTGTATTAGAAGATAAAATTAATAAATTCAGGGGCTTGAAATTATTTGGGAAACTTATCGATGTTGTACTTTTCTTTTTTACTGATTTCTTGGTTTTGCAGCATGTAATAGTGGCTCAATTCATAGTGTGGCATCAGAAGAGCACGCATTCTGCCAGCCGCTGAACAACGTGGCGCTGGCGCGTAGCAATTATTGAGGTTTGACAGGCAACCGTGGCGTGTATGGTACGGATTCAGGGGCGGAATGTCAGCATCTTTCCGGCACTTTCGGCAGCGAGCAGCCAGGCGGGGGCGGCTGATGCGGAAATAAAAAGCCCGCCGGGCGGCGGGCTGCGGCGTTAGCGGACCACCAGTACCGAGCACTCGGCGTGACGAACCACCGCGGCGGCGTTGGAGCCCAGCAGATAAGTTGTGATATCCGGTCGGTGCGAAGCGATGATCACCAGGTCGGCTGGCAGCGACTTGGCCAGCGCAAGGATTTTATCTTTTGGCGATCCTTCCGCGACGTGAAAATGCATCCGGTCTTCCGGGATGGAGAACTGCTTCGCGATCTCTTTCAATTGCGTTTCAGAACCCTCACGCAGCTCGTCCATGCCGGGAAGCTCAGCGGTATAGGCCATTCCCAGTGAGGCATAATAGGGCAGAGAAGGGATCACGGTGAGGAAATGCACCTCGGCGTCGTCAATCCGCGCTTCCGATTCAACGTGACTGATAATGCGTTCAGTAAATTCTTTATCAGAAATATCGATAGGGACAAGAATCATTCTGCTCATAAAACCTCCTGTTTAAGTATCCCTTCATATTGTACGGTATTAGGGCACGTTTTGTATCATGACCGCAGTCACACTTTGACATTAACGTAGCTTGCGTTCGGGAAATTTTCCTTTGATCACCCCGTCATAATACCGGCCTTTTGACACCACCTGTAAAAAATCATGAAAAATACGCGGTGGGACCCCGGTATATTGTAATGGCGGCTGGTGATAGAAATAGATTTCCAGTGTGGCGGAGGCGTCATCGTAGGCGACGGAGATAATTCGGGAAGATTTAACCGGATGGTGGTGCATGATGGACGTCCTCGGGCAAGCACTGACTGGCCATGACTATATCATTAAACGGACGGCTATTTTAGTCCGCGAGATATAGCGTTTTGTTTTATCTGCAGCGAGGCGGGTGGGGGAAAGCCCGCCGGAACCGGCGGGCAGGCGCATCAGAACTGGTAAACCAGGCCCAGGGCGACGATGTTATCGGTAGAGATACCGTTGTCTTCGTAGAATTTGTCGTTACCATCCAGCAGGTTGATTTTGTAATCAACATAGGTGGACATATTACGGTTGAAGTAATAGGTCGCGCCAACGTCCATATATTTGACCAGATCTTTATCGGCATAGCGGCCGTTATTGTACAGATCTTTGCCTTTGGACTGCAGGTAGGAGATGGCCGGACGCAGGCCGAAGTCGAACTGATACTGCGCGGTGACTTCGAAGTTTTGCGTTTTATTGGCCACGCCGTCATTGCCGTACGGGGTCATATTGCGGGTTTCAGAGTACATGGTCGCCAGGTAGATATCGTTGGCGTCGTACTTCAGGCCGGCGGTCCAGGCTTCCGCTTTATCGCCGCGCGCGTTGGTTTGGGTCATCTGATCGTTAGTACGGTCAGACGAGGTGTAAGCTGCCGCCGCGCTGATGCCCATGCCGAAGTCGTAGGAAGTGGAGAGGCCGAAACCATCGCCATTGTCGAAGCGAACATCGCTGTCGCTGCTGCGGTTATTGGTGCCGACGTTGATATCCTGCGCGTTCTGGCCTTCGTTTTTGCCCTGATACTGCAGGGCGAAGTTCAGACCCTCCACCAGACCGAAGAAATCGCTATTGCGGTAGGTTGCGACGCCGTTGGCGCGGCCTGCCATAAAGTTATCCGCATAGGTGTAGGAGTCGCCGCCGAACTCCGGCAGCATATCGGTCCAGCCTTCAACGTCGTACAGCACGCCGTAGTTACGACCGTAGTCGAAGGAGCCGTAATCGCCCACTTTGATACCGGCGAATGCCAGACGGGTCCACGCCTGATCGCTGGAGGTCTCGGTGTTGTTGGCCTGAACGTTATATTCCCACTGGCCATAGCCGGTAAGCATATCGTTGATCTGGGTTTCGCCTTTAAAGCCAAAACGTAAATAAGTTTGATCGCCGTCTTTTTTCGAGTCGCTGGAGAAATAATGCAGACCATCTACCTTGCCATAGAGATCTAATTTATTCCCGTCTTTATTATAAATTTCCGCCGCATGCGCGGCACCGGCGGCTAATAAAGCCGGAATAACGAGGGCCAGTACTTTTCTTTTCATGAAGAAATTCCTTTAACTGTTTTTATGTTTTAACTTCCGGGTGGGAAGTGAACTCATGCTAAAGGAGCGGTCTGAGATCCGGTAAGACTCAATTGTTACGATATAAGTAAAATCTAAAATAAATAATACCAATGAAATGGTGATAATTATGCTGAATGCATTTATAGATAATATACAAAATAAAAATTATACATGCCCGGGCTAATCACGTATTATTTGCGCGTTATATGCCTTTATTGTCATGCCAATAATTTATTGTTGCCGTCTCATTCTGCGGAATGATGTTGTTTATCGGTAAAACGACAAGCCCGAACGTTGTGTTCGGGCTTTTTTTATGGACAAAGGTGACGGGGTGGTTAACCTTCGCTTGGCGATTTCTCCGCTTTGCCAGCCAGCTGGGCGAGGAAGTCATAGCGCTTCTGCAGATCGGCGGCGGCGTCTTTCCATAGCTGCTCCGCCACTTCAGGCTGCTGGGCGTTCAGGCGGCGGAAACGTTGCTCATTAAGCAGCGTCTCGGCCAGCGCGTCTGATGGCGGACGGGAATCTAGCGCCAGCGGGATCTTGCCTTCATCTGCCCGACGCGGGTCGAAGCGGTAGAGCGGCCAGAAGCCGGTGGCGGTCAGCTGACGCATCTGGTCGTGGCTGAGCGCCAGATCGTAGCCATGCTCTTCGCAAGGGCTATAGGCGATGATCAGCGATGGCCCCGGATAGGCTTCCGCTTCCTGAATCGCTTTTACCGTCTGGTTCAGCTGCGCGCCCAGCGAAATTTGCGCCACATAAACATGACCGTACATCATCATGCTGACGCCCAGATCTTTACGCGCCTTGCGTTTGCCATGCTCGCCAAACTTAGTCACTGCTCCCAGAGGGGTGGCTTTTGACGCCTGCCCGCCGGTGTTGGAGTAACACTGGGTGTCCAGCACCAGAATATTGACGTTTTCCGTCAGGCTCAGTACATGGTCCAGGCCGCCGAAGCCGATATCGTAAGCCCAGCCGTCGCCGCCGATCAGCCAGACGGATTTCCCCACCAGTGCGTCGGCATCGGTCAGCAGCTCTTCAGCTCCCGCCACGCCGGCCAGCGCCTGACGCAGGGCTGCCACCTGTTCGCGGCGAACTTCCGGCGTCGCCTCGGCGTGCAGCGCCGCGTTCAGCTCTACCGGCAGTTTGTCGGCGAATTCGCTCAGCAGGCGCATCACGCGCTGGCGATGCTGGTCGACGGTCAAGCGGAAGCCGAGCCCGAATTCGGCGTTATCCTCAAACAGCGAGTTGGCCCACGCCGGGCCGCGGCCGTTGGCGTCGGTAGTGTACGGTGTCGAGGGCAGGTTGCCGCCGTAAATGGAGGAGCAGCCGGTGGCGTTGGCAATCAGCATTCGGTCGCCGTACAGCTGGGTCAGCAGTTTGATATACGGCGTTTCGCCACAGCCCGAGCAGGCGCCGGAGTATTCAAACAGCGGGCTGATCAGCTGTGAGGTGCGAATATCAATGCGCTCCAGTTTGCTGCGGTCGATTTCCGGCAGGTTGAGGAAGTACTCGTAATTGACCTTCTCCTCTTCCACATGCTCCAGGCGGGACATCATATTGATAGCCTTGATCTCCGGGTTCTGGCGGTCTTTCGCCGGACACACTTCGACGCACAGGTTGCAGCCGGTGCAGTCTTCCGGGGCGACCTGCAGAACGTATTTCTGCCCGCGCATATCGCGGGATTTCACATCCAGCGAATGCAGGCTGGCAGGGGCGTTCTCCATCTCTTCCGGGGCGACCACTTTGGCGCGGATCGCCGAGTGCGGGCAGGCGGCGACGCAGTGGTTGCACTGAGTACACAGCGCTTCCTTCCAGATGGGGATCTCTTCGGCGATGTTGCGTTTCTCCCAGCGGGTGGTGCCCATGGGCCAGGTGCCGTCCGGCGGCAGGGCAGAGACCGGCAGCGCATCGCCGAGCCCGGCCAGCATCGCGGCGGTGACCGTTTTGACGAAATCCGGCGCGGCGTCGGAGACCACCGGCGGGCGGTTCGGACTGCTGGCGTTCACCGGCTGGAGCGGTACTTCCGCCAGTGATTCACGGGCCAGGGCCAGCGCCTGCCAGTTGCGCTCCACCAGCTCCTGACCTTTACTGCTGTAGCTTTTGGCGATGGCTGCCTGCAGTTCCGCCAGCGCGCTATCACCCGGCAGGATCTGGGTTAAATGGAAAAAGGCCATCTGCATCACGGTATTAATGCGCGCCCCGAGGCTGCATTCGCGGGCGATCTTTGCCGCGTTGACCACGTAAAAACGCGCTTTTTTCTGATTCAGGGTGGCCTGGACTTCCTGGGGCAGGCGGGACCAGACCTCATCGGCGCTGTACGGCGTGTTGAGCAGGAAAATGCCGCCGGGCTTCAGCCGCTCGGCCATCTGGTATTTATCGATAAACTGCAGCTGGTGGCAGCCGACGAAATCAGCCTGCGAAATCAGATACGATGAACGAATCGGTTTTTCGCTGACCCGCAGATGCGAGACGGTGAGGCCGCCCGCTTTCTTCGAGTCATAGACAAAATAGCCTTGGGAGAACCATGGGGTCGAGTTGCCGATGATTTTGATGTTGTTTTTGGTGGCTGACACGCTGCCGTCGCTGCCGAGGCCGTAGAACAGGGCCTCGAGCTTGGCCTCTGCCGGCAGGGTATTTTCGCCCAACGGCAGCGACAGGTTGGTCACGTCATCATAGATCCCGACGGTAAAGCGCGGCTTCGGCTGGGCGGCCTGCAGTTCACTGAATATCGCCAGCACGCATTCCGGACCAAACTCCTTGGAGGAGAGACCGTAGCGGCCGCCGATAGTGCGCGGTAGCGTCTCGCGCTCGCCGCGGTTAAAGGCTTCCGCCAGGGCGGTCATCACGTCGAGGTAAAGCGGTTCGGCAAGCGCGCCGGGTTCTTTGGTGCGATCCAGTACGGCAACCGCGCGGGCGCTTTCCGGCAGCGCCGCCAGCAGGTGGGCGGCGGAGAACGGGCGATAGAGGCGGACTTTTAGCACGCCGACTTTCTCGCCGCGACTCAGCAACTCATCGACCACCTCTTCGCAGGTGCCGATGGCCGAGCCCATAATGACGATCACGCGCTCTGCCTGCGGGTGGCCGTAAAACTCAAACGGTTTGTACTGACGGCCGGTGGCGGCAGCGAAGTCGTCCATCGCTTTCTCGACATGGTCATACACCGCGTCGTACCACGGATTGGTGGCCTCCCGGGACTGGAAGTAAGTGTCGGGGTTGGCCGAGGTTCCGCGGATCACCGGGTGTTCCGGATTGAGCGCGCGCTGGCGATGCTCAGCGATCTTATCCTGCGGCAGCAGGGCGCGAATAGTGTCATCCGCCAGCGGGGCGATTTTGTTGATTTCGTGCGAAGTACGGAAACCATCAAAGAAATGAATAAACGGCACCCGGCTTTGCAGGGTGGCGATATGCGAGATTAGCGCGAAATCCTGCGCTTCCTGAACGCTGCTGGCGCACAGCATGGCGCACCCGGTCTGGCGGACGGCCATGACATCGGAATGGTCGCCGAAGATAGACAACGCATGGGTAGCGACAGTGCGGGCGGCGACGTGCAGCACAAACGGCATCAGCTGGCCGGCTAGTTTGTACAGCGTGGGGATCATCAGCAGCAGGCCCTGCGATGAGGTAAAGGAGGTGGAGAGGGCGCCGGTCTGCAGCGCGCCATGTACGGCGCCAATGGCGCCCGCCTCCGATTGCATTTCGACCACGCGGGGAACATCGCCCCAGACGTTTTTCAGCCCATTGCCGGCCCAGGCGTCAGCCTGTTCCGCCATCGTTGAACTGGGCGTGATCGGGTAGATGGCGATAACTTCACTGGTGCGAAACGCGACGGAAGCGACCGCGCCATTACCATCAATCGTAATCATATGAAGACACCCTTACATTGCGCAAAAGAATGGACGCGTGAAACCGCGACGCGCCCTGTAATTATATAAGGGGTAGTTTAGCAAACCGCTGACCCCGCCATTTTTGCATTTGTGTCCTCAATGCGCCGGGTACCCGTGACCAGATCAATATTTTGCGTGGTTCGCGGAGAAAATGGCTGCCTGCCGGGAGATGAACCACCTGCGCCGGGCGACATGGCCGAGGCAGATCAAGCTTTCGGCGAAAATTTGCTAGAAAATGTTAATGAGGCGCATAAATACGTACTTCCCCTCTCGACGCCGCCCGCCACGCTGCCTATTATTCTGGGGTTTGCTTTTTTAAGACGTTTCCGAGGGGAGAGAGAATGCGAGCTGCGATGTTAGTAGGATGTGCGGCGCTGTTGCTGTCCGCGTGCAGTAGTGAACCCGTTCAGCAGGCCACGGCGGCGCACGTCACGCCGGGAATGCGGGCGGCGATGAGCGACGCCGGTCAGGCCAACTGCGCCATGATAGGCGGCTCGTTATCGGTGGCTCGTCAGCTCGATGGTTCGGCAATTGGCATGTGCGCGCTGCCGAACGGCAAACGCTGCAGCGAGCAGGCGCTGGCGGGCGGCAGCTGCGGCTACTAACAGCGGCCCCGTCGCGGGGCAGCGTCAGCGGCACATCAACGCCGGCTAGTGCATCAGGTCGGCGAGCTTATAGACCAGCGTCTGGTCGGCGGTCGCCAGCGTCAACTGGTTTTCCGTCAGATCGACCTGCGCACCCTCGCGCAGCATCTTGTCGATCGTCGCATCCAGGGTATTGAGCTGGGCGTCGTGGCACAGCATCCGGGTCATCGCCAGCGATTTGACCTTCAGCTCGCCGTCCGACACTTTACCTTCCCCGCTAAAGCCGTTGCACATATTGCCGGATACATACATCTTGCCCGTAATAGCCATCTTCTCACCGAAGCTCAGCTCCAGCGGCCGGTCGCTGGCGTTGACCGCCTGGCCGTTGACGCTGGTCAGCACGAAACGATGATGCTGCAGCTGTTCCGCACCGGTGGACACCTTACTGTTATAGACACAGCCGGACAGCAGCATACCTGCCGCCAGAAGCGCCGCAAATTTGTTCATTTTCACTCCAAAACATTCACATAACTAATAAAACCAAGCCAGTGTAACGGTATCGCAGCGGGGATCTGTGGGGATTATCTGAATGTGCTCCCCCCGGGAGAGGAGCACAAAAGGGAAAGGCATTAGACGATGGCGTTCGGACAGGTTTCGCCGTTGGCGACCTGCTGCAGGTTACCCAGAGTGGTCTCCGAAATGCTGATCAGCGCCTCGGCGGTGAGGAACGCCTGGTGGCCGGTAAACAGCACGTTATGGCAGGCGGAGAGGCGGCGGAAGACATCGTCCTGGATCACGTCGTTGGATTTGTCTTCAAAGAACAGATCGCGTTCGTTCTCATAAACGTCCAGCCCCAGCGCGCCAATTTTCTGGTGCTTCAGGGCGTCGATGGCCGCCTGAGAGTCGATCAGGGCGCCGCGGCTGGTGTTGATCACCATCACCCCGTCTTTCATCTGATCGAAGGCTTCGCGATTGAGCAGGTGGTAGTTTTCGTCGGTCAGCGGACAGTGCAGGGAGATCACGTCCGATTCCTTGTACAGCGTGGCGAGGTCAACATATTCCACCCCCAGCTCCAGCGCGGCGGCGCTTGGGTACGGGTCGAACGCCAGCAGGCGCATGCCGAAGCCTTTGAGGATCCGCAACATCGCTACGCCAATTTTCCCGGTGCCGATCACCCCGGCGGTTTTGCCGTACATGGTGAAGCCGGTGAGGCCTTCGAGGGAGAAATTGGCATCGCGGGTACGCTGGTAAGCGCGGTGGATGCGGCGGTTGAGCGACATCATCATACCGATCGCATGCTCAGCGACCGCTTCCGGAGAGTAAGCTGGAACGCGCACGACGCGCAGGCCAAGCTCCTTTGCCGCCTCAAGGTCGACGTTGTTAAACCCGGCGCAGCGCAGGGCGATATATTTCACCCCGTGGGCCTTCAGCTCTTCCAGCACCGGGCGGCTGCCGTCGTCATTGACGAAGATACATACCGCTTCGCAACCGTTGGCGGTTTTGGCAGTCTTCGCTGTCAGCAGGAAATCGAAGAATTCCAGTTCAAAGCCGTATGCATCATTAACGTGCTGCAGGTACTTTTTATCGTACTGCTTCGTACTATAAACCGCGATTTTCATAAGACTTTTCTCCAGTGATTATACCGTCACGGTAGCATATTTAAAATAATCGTACAATTATTAAAAAATAGTTTAATGAGAGGGTGCTAATCCTAATTCTAGAGCATATCGCGGGCTTGCGGAATCTCTTTGAAAGACAAAGTTTTTTCACCACAAACTGAGGCTGAAAGCGCCGGGGGCGAGCAGCAGAAGCGGCCACAGCAGACCGGAGCTGACGTTAGCCAGCTGAAACGACCACAGCGGCAGACTGCTGGCGCCGCTAACGAAGGGCAGCGTAGCCCTCAGGGGAGAGAGAAAGCGGCTGAAAAAGATAGCCCACGGGCCATAGCGCTGAAAGAAGAGGCGGCTGCGGGCCAGACGCTCGGCGGTCAGCCAGCGTAGATGGGTGAGGCGATGACGGTAGCGAATGCCTAGCCGCCACGATAGCCAGAATCCGCCGATGGCGCCGAGGCTGGCGCTGGACCACATTAACAGGAAATGTCCGAGGCTGGCGGAAGCGAATGTCCCCAGCAGCAGCAGGCCGGAGGTGCCGGGGATTGCCAGCGAGACCAATGCGCAGGATTTAGTGAAGGTAAGCAGAAAAACAATCAGCAATACCCATGGATAGTGGTCCTGTGCGCTCTCTATGAGCGAGATAATTAACGACACCGCCTCTCCCGCAAGCTATTCCCGTCTGGCTGGAGTGTGGCAGGGGCGACTTAAACAACAGTTAAATGATAATGGCCGAACGTCGCGCCGCGAGTCCGGCTGGCAACTATGCTTTAACAGGCCGTAAACTTTCACTCACTGGTCGAACGTGTCACAATGGACGCCTTTCGGCTTTTACTTATGTTGAATCAGGATATTAACTGCCCATGAAGGGTAAATATAAAGCCGCCATCGCGCTGGTGTTAGTTCTGGTGTTATTGCCGCTAACCCTGCTGTTGACGCTAACCCACTGGGTGCCGACGCTGGCGGGCATCTGGCTGCCCGTGGGCACGCGTATCTCTTTGCAGGAGAGCCCGCGCCTGACGCGGTCGGCCCTGCTGATCCCCGATCTGCGTTATCTGGTGGGCGACTGTGAAATCGCCCGGGTGACCGATGCCCGTCTCTCGCGTCCCAGCCGCTGGCGGCTGCATATTGGCCAGCTGGAGATCAACAGCGCCTGCCTGAGCAAACTGCCGGCCAGCGATCCCTCTCCCGGTTCACCGCGCACGCTTGCCGAATGGCAATCGATGTTGCCCTATAGCTGGTTAACCATTGACAATCTGCGGCTGTCGCCGTGGGAGAAATGGCAGGGGCGGCTGGTAATGTCATTAACGCCTGCGCAGCAGGATATCGGCTTTGCCGGGAAGGAACTGAGTCTGCAGGCGCGCCTGCGCGGCCAGGCGCTCACCGTCAGCCAGTTCAGCGCCCGGCTGACTGACGATCAGCCGCCGGTGAAGTTGGTGGGGACCTTCCATCTGCCGCTGGTGCCGGATGGTCTGCCGGTCGACGGCCAGATGCAGGGCACCTTCGAATTCCCGCAGACTGCGGAATGGATCGATGCTGAGCTCGAGTGGCAGCACAATCGCGGCCAGCTGCTGGTCACCCCGCGGGGTGAGGTAGAGCCTATTCTGGACCTGCCGTGGGAGATCACCCCGGAGCGGATCACCATCAGCGACGGCCGCTGGCGCACCCGTTACGAGGCGTATCCGCTGCGCGGGCGGGTGGCGCTGTCGGTGGGTAACTGGCAGCAGGGCACCGAACAGATGATCGTCAGCGGTCGCCTGAATGTTCTCACCGAGGGGCATGCCGGGAAGGGCAATGCGGTACTGAATATTGGTCCGGGCAAGCTGAGCATGGATAACAGCGATCTGCCGCTGCGGCTCACCGGCGAGGCCAAGCTGGGGGAGATGATACTATACGCGGCGCTGCCGGCTCAGCTCAGCGGGCCGCTGATCAGCCCGCAGCTGGCTTTTCACCCCGGTGCGTTGCTGCGCTCGCGCGGGCGGGTGATCGACGCGCTGAATATTGACGAAATCCGCTGGCCGCTGGCCGGGGTTAAGGTCACTCAGCAGGGCGTCGATGGCCGCCTGCAGGCGATCCTTCGCGCCCATGAGCAGCAGATGGGCGACTTTACGCTGCATCTGGACGGTCAGGCGAGCGATTTTCTGCCCGACAGCGGCCGCTGGCAGTGGCGCTACTGGGGCGAGGGACATTTTACCCCGATGCAGGCGCGCTGGGATGTGAAGGGCAGCGGGGAGTGGCGCGACAATGCTATTACCCTGAGCAGCCTTTCCACCGGCTTCGATAAGCTTGAGTACGGCACAATGCGGGTCAGCACCCCGCGTCTGACCCTCGAGCAGCCGATCCGCTGGCTGCGCGATGCTGAGCATCCGCGGTTGACCGGCGCGCTGTCGCTGGACGCCGCCAAAACCACCTTCTCCGGCGGCAGCTATCTCCCGGCCTCAACGCTGAAATTCGCTCTCGACGGTCGGGACCCGACGTGGTTCCAGTTCACCGGCGCCCTGCATGCCGAGGCTATCGGTCCGGTGCGTCTGTCCGGGCGCTGGGATGGCGAACGGCTGCGCGGCCAGGCGTGGTGGCCAAAACAGTCGCTAACGGTGTTCCAGCCGCTGGTGCCGCCGGACTGGAAGATGAACCTGCGTGAAGGCAGTCTCTACGCGCAGGTGGCCTTCTCGGCGGCAGCCGGGCAGGGATTTGAGGCGGGCGGCCATGGCGTCCTGAAGGGCGGCAGCGCCTGGATGCCGGATAACCAGATCAACGGCGTCGATTTCGTCCTGCCGTTCCGCTTCAGCGACGGTCACTGGCAGCTGGGCATCCGCCGCCCGGTCTCCCTGCGCATTGGCGAAATCGTCAACCAGGTCACCGCGCGTAATCTGACGGCGGACCTGCAGGGCACCTGGCCGTGGAGCGAGGCCAATCCGCTGCAGCTCAGCGACGTCAGCGTCGATCTGTTAGGCGGGAAACTGACGCTGCTGCAGCTGCGTATGCCGCAGCGCGACCCGGCGTTGATCCGCCTGCAGCATATCTCCAGCAGCGAACTGACCAGCGCCGTCAAGGTGAAACAGTTCGCCATGTCCGGCGCGGTGAGCGGCGCGTTGCCGCTGTGGCTGGAGAATAATCAATGGATCATCCACGACGGCTGGCTGCGCAATGACGGACCGATGACCCTGCGGCTGGATAAAGACACCGCCGATGCGCTGGTGGCGGATAACGTCTCCGCCGGGGCGGCGATTAACTGGCTGCGCTATATGGAAATCTCCCGCTCGTGGACGCAGATTAACCTCGATAATCTGGGCGTGTTGACGCTTAAGGCCAGCATCAACGGCACCAGCCGGGTGGAAGGGAAAAGCAGTACCGTGCATTTAAACTACGCTCATGAAGAGAATATTTTCGACCTGTGGCGCAGTTTGCGCTTCGGCGACAATTTACAGGCGTGGCTCGAGCAGAATGCTACGCTGCCCGTACGGCGCTGTACGGACGGTAAGACATGTAAGGAACCTAAATGAAGAAGCTGTTACTGGCCATGGCGGCGTCTATGCTGCTCGCCGGCTGTACGCCGCGCATCGAAATCGCGGCGTCGAAAGAGCCCATCACCATCAATATGAATGTCAAAATTGAGCATGAGATCCATATCAAGGTCGATAAGGATGTGGAAAATCTGCTCAAATCCCGCAGCGATTTGTTCTGAGGCGACGATGAGAAAACGACTGTTAACCGCGGCGCTGACGCTGGCTTTACTCAGCGCGCCCGCGCTGGCGTTGACCCTGAGCGAAGCGCGCCAGCAGGGACGAGTGGGGGAGACGCTGAACGGCTATCTCGCGCCGCTGCGTCAGGATAAAGAGACGCTGGCGCTGGTAAAGCAGATTAACGCCGCGCGCAGCGAAAGCTACCAGCAGCTGGCGGATGACAACAATCTGCCGGTGGATGAAGTGGCGAAAATGGCCGGGCAGAAGCTGGTGGCCCGCGCGCAGCCCGGGGAGTACGTCCAGGGATTGAACGGCCAGTGGCTGCGCAAATAATTAGCGACAGCGCTTGCGGTATTCCCCCGGGGTGACGCCAAAGCGCTGCTTAAAGGCGGTGGAGAAATGGCTGTGGTCGCTGAAGCCCCAGCGGTAGCCGATCCCCGCCAGCTTTTCATCGTCATGGACATTCTGTAACGCCTGGGCACACAGATCCAACCGCCGGTTCTTAATATACTGCGCCACCACCAGCCCCTGGTCGGCAAACAGTCGGTACAGGCTGCGTACCGACATGCCCGTCTCGCTGGCCAGCCACTCCGGACGCAGATGCTCCGACTGAATGGACGCATCGATTAACGCAATAATCTTCTGAAACTGCTTTTCCCGCCGGGAAGGGGCAGGATCGCGCTGATGCAGCACCGGGCGCAACAGGCAGGCGATCGCCTCCAGCGCGGCTTCGCTCTCGCTGGCGGAGAGCGTCGTGCCGCCCATGCTTTCCAGCAGCAGTCGCTGGCTGAGCTGGACCATTGGCAGAGATTTGTCCAGCCGGCAGGCGGTAGTGATGTCCCCTGTGGGCGCCACCCGCTGGCGCGGCAGCAGCAGCGAGGCCTGACGCGAGGTCTGCTGCCAGACGATGGAGCATGGGCGGGCGGCGTCGATTAACGTGATATCGCCTGCCACCAGCGTCACCTGGCGATCGTCCTGTTCGATGATGGCTTCGCCGGCGAGCTGAAACACGGTATAAAACCAGGCGTCGTTATCGCGTTTTATCTCATTGCGCGTGCGGTAGAGATTGACGCCGGCGGCGGTGACGGTACTGACCTTGAGGCTGCCGGCGTAGCGGGCGTCAATCTCGCCGTGGAAACTCTCTTCCAACGGCCGGGCGGCGAAATGGCCGCAGACCTGATTGATCGTCGCCAGCCAGCGCTGATACGCCAGCCCTCCCTCTGCCGTGGTCATCATTCGCCCTTCTCCTGTAATAACAATGTTTCCGCATTGTTGCATTTGTGTCGCCTCAGGCAAGGGCGCGATGGCGGGTATATGAAAGAACTATTACCCGCGGCACATTTCTGCGAGGGCAGACGACGGAATTGCGGCGACTGTCACAGCGGCGCAAACGAATGTCACAGAGAAAAAAGCGCCAACCGCCAACCAGACATAGACTGAAAGCACTATCCGCGAAGAATAAGGAAAGGGTATGTCCACCTCACAGATAGCGCTGCTTGCCAGCGTCCAGCAGTTTTTAGACCGTCAGCATGGCCTGTATATCGACGGCGCCCCCTGCGCCGCGCAGAGCGAAAACCGGTTAACCGTCTGGGATCCGGCCACCGGGCAGGCGATTGCCACCACCGTCGACGCCAGCCCGGCGGATGTCGACCGGGCGGTGATGTCCGCCTGGCGCGCTTTTGTCGATCGCCGCTGGGCCGGGCGCACCCCGGCTGACCGTGAACGCATCCTGCTGCGTTTTGCCGATCTGGTGGAGCAGCACGGCGAAGAGCTGGCGCAACTGGAAACCCTCGAGCAGGGGAAATCCATTGCCATCTCCCGCGCCTTTGAGGTCGGCTGCACCCTGAACTGGATGCGCTACACCGCGGGGCTGACCACCAAGATCAGCGGCCGGACGCTGGACGTTTCGATCCCGTTCCCGCAAGGGGCGCGTTACCAGGCGTGGACCAAAAAAGAGCCGGTCGGGGTGGTGGCGGGCATCGTCCCGTGGAATTTCCCGCTGATGATCGGCATGTGGAAGGTCATGCCGGCCCTGGCGGCGGGCTGTTCGATCGTCATCAAACCCTCGGAAACCACCCCGCTGACCCTGCTGCGGGTGGCGGAGCTGGCGACCCAGGCGGGCATTCCTGACGGGGTGTTCAACGTGGTCACCGGCAGCGGCGCCGGCTGCGGCGCGGCGCTGACCGCCCATCCGCAGGTGGCGAAGGTTAGCTTTACCGGCTCGACGGCGACCGGGAAACAGATTGCCCGCGTGGCTGCCGACCGCCTGACCCGCGTGACGCTGGAGCTGGGTGGCAAGAATCCGGCGATTGTGCTCAAAGACGCCGACCCCCAGTGGGTTATTGAGGGGCTGATGACCGGAAGCTTCCTCAATCAGGGGCAGGTCTGCGCCGCCAGCTCGCGGATCTACATCGAAGCGCCGCTGTTTGACACCCTGGTCAGCGGCTTCGAGCAGGCGGTGAAATCGCTGCAGGTGGGGCCGGGGATGCAGGAGACGACGCAGATCAACCCGGTGGTCTCCCGGGCCCACTGCGACAAGGTGGCGGCCTACCTCGAAGAGGCTCGCCAGCAGAAGGCAGAGCTTATCAGCGGCAGCGCCGGACCAGACGCGGGAGGGTACTATATTTCGCCAACGCTGGTGGTAAACCCCGACGCCGGACTGCGTCTCAGCCGTGAGGAGGTTTTTGGCCCGGTGGTGAACCTGGTGCGAGTGGCCGATGGCGAGGAGGCGCTGCGCCTGGCCAACGACAGCGATTTTGGTCTGACCGCCAGCGTCTGGACCCGCGATCTGACCCAGGCCCTGAACTACACCGACCGTCTGCAGGCGGGAACGGTATGGGTCAACAGCCATACCCTGATTGACGCCAACCTGCCTTTCGGCGGCATGAAGCAGTCTGGAACCGGCCGCGATTTCGGCCCTGACTGGCTCGACGGCTGGTGCGAAACCAAATCCGTCTGCGTGCGCTACTAGCCCTCCGTCGGGGAAGGCGAAAGGCTTTTCCCGACGCGCCCCTTGCCGACTTCCGGTCTTTCTCGCTACTGTGGAGGGCAATCTTTGCCTAATCTGGGCGGTGAATCATCAGGAGGTCTTCGGCATGACAGCATTTCCTAAGGTTGCGCTAATTGGTCCCGGCGCCATCGGCACCACGATTGCCGCCGCCCTGTTTGAGAGGGGGAGGGCGCCGATGGTCTGCGGGCGTACCGCCCATTCGGCGCTGGTGCTGCGCACTGACGAGGGTGAGATCGTGGTGCCCGGCCCGGTGCACACCGACCCGATGGCGATAGCCGCCCCCTTCGACCTGGTCTTTGTCGCGGTGAAAACTACCCAGACGGAGGCCATCGCCCCCTGGCTGACGGCCCTGTGTTCCCCTGACACCGTGGTGTGCGTGCTGCAAAACGGCGTTGAGCAGCGCCAGCAGTTTGCCCCCTTGACCGGCGGCGCGACGGTGCTGCCGTCGGTGGTCTGGTTCCCGGCGCAGCGCGATGCCGATGCCTCTGTCTGGTTGCGCGCCACGCCGCGCCTGACGCTGCCGGATCTGCCGGGGGCAGAGCGGGTGCAGCAGGCGCTGGCGGGAACCCGCTGCGCGGTGGACCTGGCTGCTGATTTTACCACCGTGGCCTGGCGCAAACTGTTGCAGAACGCGGTTGCCGGACTGATGGTGCTGACCGGACGACGCGCCGGGATGTTCGCCCGGGAGGACATCACTGCCCTCGGACTGGCTTATCTGCGCGAATGCCTGCAGGTGGCGCGGGCGGAAGGGGCCGCCCTGAGCGACAGCGTGCCGGAGGAGATTATCGCCGGCTTTCATCGGGCGCCTGCCGACTTAAGCACCTCTATTCTGATCGATCGCCTCAATGGCCGACCGCTGGAGTGGGATATTCGTAACGGCGTGGTGCAGCGTCGCGGGCGTCAGCACGGCATTCCGACGCCGCTCAGCGATATCATCGTGCCGCTGCTGGCGGCGGCCAGCGACGGCCCGGGCTGACCCGGGCTGGCGCGGGGTTAGTCCACCAGGGAGGGATCGAGGTCGATCATCAACTGCTTCATCTCGGCAAAGTGCTGCCTGGAGAAATCGGCAATCTTCCCCCAGTCCTGGGCGGTTTTTTCCGCCACCGCGTCTGACAGCACCTTCAGCGGCTGGCCGGTTGACCAGGCGGTGATCAGGATCTGACAGGCGCGCTCCAGGGTCCAGATATCGTCGAACGCTTCGCCGATGGTCGGGGCGGTCACCAGCACCCCATGGTTGCCCATCAGCAGACGGCGTTTATCCGCCAGCAGCCCCGCCAGCCGGGCGCCTTCTGCCGCGGTGTCCGCCATCCCGCCGTACAGGGTATCGACGGCGACCCGGTTAAAATAGCGGGCCGTGTTCTGGTCGATAGGCAGGATCTGCGGCGTCGCCAGACAGGCGAGGCTGGTGGTGTACACCGGGTGCAGATGCAGCACCACCCGCACGTCGGGCAGTCGCTGATGGATCTGCCCGTGGATGGCCCACGCGGTGGCATCGACGTCAGGACGCGCGGCGCAACGTTCATCATCGGTGTTCAGCACCAGCAGATCGCTGGCGCGGATGCGCGAAAAGTGTTTCCACTTCGGGTTGAGTAAAAACGTTTTCCCGTCAGCGGAGAGCGCGGCGCTGAAATGGTTGGCCACCGCCTCATGCATGCCGAGATGGGCAATGATGCGAAAGGTGGCCGCCAGGTCGATGCGGATCTGCTCTTCATCGGAATCGCGCATGGGCATTACTCCGCTTTCGGCATCAGGGTCTGCAGATCCTCTTCCGTCGGCGCCTGGAAGTGATATTTCTTCAGCAGGGCGGCATATTCCGGCGTCGCGCTGTATTTTTTCAGCGCCTCTTCGAGGGCGTTTTTCACCTCCATGTTGCCTTTTTTAACGCCAAAGCCGTTCAGCACCGGATAGATCAGCGTGTCAGAGGAGATAACCACCCGGTTGCCCAGCTTTTCCACCACCCCGCGCGCCACGGCGGCGTCGGTGATCTGCGCATCCACTGCGCGCGACAGCAGCGCCTGGGTGGTCTGCGGGTCGGTGGTATAGACGCTCAACGCAATTGGCTTCAGCCCTTTCTTCACGCAGTAGTCGGCGGAAAGCTTCTGCAATTGCGCCAGCCACGAGGTGGCGCCCATCGAGCCGATTTTATGCCCGCAGAAGTCTTCCGGCGTCTTAGGATGGTAGTCGCTCCCTTTGCGGGCGAGGATCGCCTCCCCGCTTTTCAGGTACGGCACCATGTCGATCACCTTCAGGCGCTCGGCGGTAATGTACATCGACGAGTTGGTGATATCGAAGCGCCCGCCCTGCAGCCCGGGGATCAGGTTGGGGAAGCGGGTATCGATATTCACTGCTTCACGGCCCATGCTCTTCGCCAGGCCGTTGAGCAGTTCAATATCAAACCCCGCCGGCTTATTGTTCTCCATGTACTCGTAAGGGAAAAAGGTCATGTCCGAACCAGCGGTGATCTTACCGCTTTGCTGGAAGGCCAGCGCGTTCAGGGATGTCAGAGCCCCCACTGCGCAGAGCAGCAGAGCCAGCGGGCGTGGTGCGAAAAAGCGTGTCATAAAACCTCCGGAGTGTGGGCGAATTACATGCTGGCGCGAGCGGTACCGGCCTGCTGAACAAAAAACGAAGCGCCGCGCGGCTTCTGCGGCAGGCGAAGCTGGTTATCGGTGCTGCGCACCAGACCGCTCTCTTCCCCGGCCACCAGCTGGCCGGCATGGAGGCTCGGCAGCGGGTTTTCGCCGAAGGGCAGCGCATCCTCGGCGGCGTAGACGCTGATGAACAGGGTGCGCGGCAGGGCGGTCTCGTTGGGGCTGGAGGCGTGCAGCAGGCGGGTATGCATAAAGCAGACCGAGCCCGCCGGGCCAAAACAGGCCTGCGGCTGCTGGCAGTGCGTCGCCACCACCTCATCATCCACCGCCCCCGTGAAGCGCCCCTCCTGCCAGTGGGTCCACAGCGGCCCCTGATGGCTGCCCGGCACCACGTTGAGCGGGCCATTCTCCGGCGTCACCTCGCTGACCATCAGCAGAGCGGTGATGATGTCGTCATTGCTGTGTGGGGTGAAGAGGAAATCCTGATGCCATTTCACCTCGGTGGCGGTGTGCGGCAGCTTGGAGTTAATTTTGCTGTGATGAAAGCGGGTGCCGCTGCCGCCGATCAACTGCGCGGCGATGGTAGCCATCCGCGAATTCAGCGCAGTATGGCGATAGGCCTCGGAGATCTCCGTCGGGGAGGCGACCCGGCGCAGCGACGGATGGTCGGGAGCATGGTCGCGTTCGATATCGAAACGTGGCCGCCCGTCGAGGGTTTCTCCCCACGCCGTCGCGTGGCGGCGGCTCTCCTCGACCCAGCCGTCGAAATCGCTCTGCAGGGCGGCGATGTCAGCGCTGGAAAGCACTTCTTCGACCACTAGAAAACCCTGCTGATGAAACTGATCAATTTGCCACTGCGCAATCATAGTTTTTCCTCTTCACGTTCCGATAGTTAAGCCAGAGAAACATCTTTCAGAAAGGCCTCGACCCGCGGGTGATGCCCGCTACGCATCGCCTGCGGCGTGTCATCGCACACCACCCGGCCTTTCTCCATAAACACGATCCGGTCAGACACTTTGAAGGCGAAGTTCATCTCGTGGGTGACGATGACCATCGTGATGCCTTCGTGGGCCAGGGATTCGATAACCTGCAGCACTTCATTCACTTTTTCCGGATCCAGCGCCGAGGTGGGCTCATCGAACAGCATGATCTGCGGACGCATCATCAGGGCGCGGGCGATCGCCACCCGCTGCTGCTGTCCGCCGGAGAGCTGGTGTGGATACTTCCAGGCGTGCTCCAGCATGCCCACTTTGTGCAGCAGTTCGCAGGCGTGCTGGCGCAGCTCCGCGTCACTTGCCAGATGGTGATAGCGCGGGGCCAGCAGCAGATTGCCGAACACGGTCAGATGCGGGAACAGGTTAAAGCTCTGGAACACCATGCCGATGTTCAGGCGATGTTCGGCATTCTCCATAAAGCGCGGCTTCTGCTGCCCCTGGCGGTCGAGGTGAATAAAGGGTTGGCCGTTAATCTGAATTTCGCCGTTATCGATCTGCTCAAGACCGTTCAGCAGGCGAATGAGGGTGGTTTTCCCCGAGCCTGACGGACCGATGACCGAGACCACCTCGCCGGGCTGGATCTGCAGGCTCACCGCCCCCAGCACTTCGACGTTGTTGTAGGCCTTATGCAGCTTAGAGGCCTGCAGTGCCGGCTCATGACTCTGGGTGACGCTGCGCGCCATCGCCGGGCGGCGGGCGCTGGCCAGCCGCTGCATCTCGGCATCTACCGGACGAGCGGTATTGCGCTGGGTTACGTCAAGGTAGTTCTCCAGCCGTTTCAGCAGAAAATCGAACACCGTGACGATAAAGATGTAATAAAACGCCACGGCCGTCATCGTCTCCATGACCAGAAAGTTCTGCGAGTAGAGCTGCTGGCCGACCATCAATATTTCGGTCAGGGAGATCACCGACACCAGTGAACTGAGCTTCACGATGGCGATATATTCATTGGCCAGCGCCGGCAGGGCGACGCGCAGCGCCTGGGGGATGATCACCCGCCACTGGATCCCGGCGTAGCGCAACCCCAGGGCCCGCGCGGCTTCGCTCTGCCCGCGAGGGATGGAGAGCAATCCGCCGCGGTGGATCTCGGCGATATAAGCCGCTTCGCTGAGAACCATCGCCAGCAGGCCGGCCCAGAAGGGATCGTTCAGCACCGGGGCGAAGGAGGGCAGCGCCTGCGGCATGTTGTAGACAAAAATTAGCAGGACCAGCAGTGGCATACTGCGAAATAACCAGATATACAGCCGGGCAGGGGTGGATAACCAGCCGCGCGGCGACTGTTTGGCCAGCGCCAGAATAAATCCGAGCACAATACTGCAGCCCCAGGTCAGCAGACTTAATTTAATGACGGTCCAGGTGGCCCACCAAAAATCGGCATTGCTGAGCAGGCTTAACATGTAGTTCCAGTTAAACGTCATGGGCTATTTCACTCGTCATAATTAACCTAAATGAAAGCGGCTCGGCTGTGCATTAATGGGGAGCCGCCGGTGTTCATCGTGCGAATACACTATGCTGGCAGGATGCTTTCAGAGGCAATTAGTAAATTTTTGGCCTTTAAGTTTAAAAAAACTATACAGTGTTATTAACGATATGGAATTTAAAGTAATTACCAAGATACTTTACGCAAACAATTTAAAAACAATAGCTGTAATTCAATAACACTATTTTCTGCAGACAGGTTATTTTGCGCGAAACTGGGGCGACCGCTGCCTGCTCAACGTGCAGCGTGACGCATGATGGTGCAAAAGCGGAAATAAACCGTGCCGGCGCGGGAGGAGTATTAATAATATCGCCCCCTGGCGGGCAATGCGCCGCCATTTTTCGCGGGTGGCACGCAGATTGCTTGCGACTTAGTGGAAAACTATTCCCCACGTGCGCCGGACCATATTTTATCAATGGTGATGCTATGAACCGATTTACCCTGAAGCAGCTCAAATATTTCGTCACCGTGGTGGAGACGGAGAGTATCGCCGAGGCCTCTCGCCAGCTGCACATTGCGCAGCCGTCGATTTCCATTGCCATTAAGAATCTGGAGAGCACATTCGACCAGCAGCTGTTCATTCGCCACCACGCCCAGGGCGTCTCGCTCACCTCCAGCGGTCGGCGGATCTACGATAAAGCGAAGGAGCTGCTGCGCCTGTCGTGGGAATTTGAGCAGAATTCGCGGGCGGATAAAGAGCTGGTTTCTGGCATGATCTCCATCGGTTGCTTCGAATCGGTGGCCCCGCTGTATATGCCGAAGCTGGTGGCCGGGTTTAAGAAATGCTATCCGGAAATTACGCTGCATCTGTATGACGGCGAACAGCATGAGCTGATGCATGGCCTGCACCGCGGCCGCTTCGACCTGGCGCTGGTCTACGATCTGGAGCTTGGCCACTCGATCAATAAAGAGCGGCTTAATGCCCCGCATAAACCCTATGCGCTGCTGCCCGCCGCGCATCCGCTGGCGCAGAAGGCGCAGGTGACGCTGCAGGAGCTGAGCCGCGAGCCGATGATCCTCCTCGATGCGGTCCCGAGTAAAAATTATTTTATCTCCATCTTTAAGGAAAAGGGCTATCACCCGGAAGTGGCTTACAGCTCCCCCTCTATCGAAATGGTGCGCTGTATGGTGGGTCAGGGGTTGGGTTTTTCGGTACTGGTCACCCGGCCCTGCTGCGATATGACCTACGATGGTGAAAGAGTGGTGCAGCGGGATATTGCCGACGAGATGCCCGCCTCGACCTTAATTATGGCGCATCTCGCGAATAATGAGCCCACGCGGCCGACGCAACTGTTTATGGATTATTGTCGCAGCATCGAATTAACCCCAACTCACACCTGAAATAACGCCTGTCGATCCGGCAGGCATTATTTTTTGTCGTCACTCAGCCTCGCAAAATTCTATTCAGTCGATCGTTTTATAATATTTTACCAATTCGTCACAGTTAAATAACCTGAAAGCCGTCAATTCCGGCGACGTCGTCGGCAACTGTGCTTGAAGGATAGCGAAATGACTGAACAGATTACCGAGATCGATACCCTGGTGGTGGGCGCGGGGCAGGCGGGCGTCGCCATGAGCGAGCATCTGACCCGGCTGGATATCCCCCACCTGGTGCTGGAAAAGCAGGGTATTGCCCAGGCCTGGCGCAGCGGACGCTGGGATTCGCTGGTCGCCAACGGCCCGGCCTGGCACGATCGGTTCCCGGGGATGGTGTTCCCGGACTGCCCGGCAGACAGCTTTGTCGGCAAAGAGCAGGTGGCAGACTATTTTGCCGCCTATGCCCGCAGCTTCAATGCGCCGATCCGTACCGGGGTGGAGGTTTTCAGCGCCGAACGCCTCGTCGGACGGCCGGGCTTTCGTATTGACACCTCGCAGGGGGTGATTGAAGCGCAGCGGATCGTAGCGGCCACCGGGCCGTTTCAGCGGCCAGTGATCCCGGCCATCGCCCCACAGAGTCAGGCTATTCAGCAGCTCCACTCCGCGCACTATTTTAACCCGCAGCAGCTACCGGAGGGCGGTGTGCTGGTGATTGGCGCAGGATCCTCCGGCGTGCAGATTGCCGATGAGCTACAGCGAGCCGGACGCGCGGTGTGGCTGTCGGTGGGAGCGCACGACCGCCCGCCGCGTCGCTATCGTCAGCGCGATTTTTGCTGGTGGCTCGGGGTGCTGGGAATGTGGGATGCCGCGGCCAATGCGCCGGGTAAAGAGCATGTCACTATCGCGGTGAGCGGCGCGCGCGGCGGCCATACCGTCGATTTTCGCCAGCTGGCGCATCAGGGGGTCACGTTAGTGGGGCAGACCCGCGGCTTTGACGGTGACAAAGCACTGTTTCACCCCGACCTGGCGGAGAATATCCGCCGCGGCGATGCCTCCTACCTTGCGCTGCTCGACGCCGCGGACGCGTGGGTGGCCCGCAACGGCATGGACCTGCCCGAAGAGCCCTCCGCCCGCGAATTTCTGCCCGATCCGGCCTGCGTTACCGACCCGCTGCTCAGTCTCAATCTGGCCGAGGCCGGGATCGGCACCATCATCTGGGCGACGGGCTACACCACTGACTATCGCTGGCTGAAGGTCAACGCCTTCGATGACGCACAGCGGCCACAGCATCACCGCGGCGTATCGACGGAGCCGGGCGTCTATTTCCTCGGCTTGCCGTGGCTCTCGCGGCGCGGGTCCACCTTTATCTGGGGCGTCTGGCACGATGCCAAATATATTGCCGACCAGATCGCCATTCAGCGCCAGTACCAGCGTTACCAGCCGTCCTGTTAACCGTTTTCCTTAAGGAGTGCTTTGATGCCAACTCATACCCGTATTCGCATGTTTAACACCAAAGAGACCTACCCGAACCAGGCGCTGAACAACGATCTGTGCCAGGCGGTGCGGGCCGGCAATACCGTCTACGTTCGCGGCCAGGTTGGCACCGACTTCGCCGGCAATCTGATTGGCCTCGGCGACCCGCGGGCGCAGGCGGAGCAGGCAATGAAGAATGTTGAACAGTTGCTGAAAGAGGCGGGAAGCGACCTCTCGCATATCGTCAAGACCACCACTTATCTGATCGATCCCCGCTATCGCGAGCCGGTCTATCAGGAGGTGGGCAAATGGTTAAAAGGTGTCTTTCCCATCTCCACCGGGGTGGTGGTGTCGGCCCTCGCGCAGCCGCAGTGGCTGATGGAGATTGACGTTACGGCGGTGATCCCTGACGACTGGCAGGGGGAGGCAGCAGAATGACTCTCTCTATTAGCGCCCGCTGCCCGGAATCAGGTCAGCTCGGCATTGCCATTAGTTCGTCGAGCATGGCCGTGGGATCGCGCTGTCCGTGGCTATTGCCCGGCGTCGGCGCGGTCGCCAGTCAGAACATAACCCTGCCGTCGCTGGGGCCGCAGATCCTCAGCGCGCTCGAAGCGGGGGCCAGCGTTGAGCAGGCCCTGAACCTGGCCCTGGCGGAGGATCGCTTCCGCGAATATCGCCAGGTCGCGGCGATTGACGCCAACGGCGACACGGCGGTGTTCAGCGGGGAGTTCACCCTCGGGATCGGCGGCGCCCTGGCGGGGGATAACTGCGTGGCGGCGGGTAACATGCTGGCCGGTCAGGGGGTAATCGCCGCGATGGTGGGCGCCTTTGAGGCCGCCACCGGAGAGCTGGCCAGCCGGCTGCTGGCCGGGCTGCGCGCGGGGATTGCCGCCGGGGGCGAGGCCGGCCCGGTCCACTCGGCGGCGGTGAAGGTGGTGGACGATTACCCGTGGCCGGTGGTCGATCTGCGTATTGACTGGGCGGAGACGGATCCGCTGGCGGCCCTTGAGCAACTGTGGCTGGCCTGGGAGCCGCAAATGGACGCCTATATTACCCGGGCGCTCGACCCGCGCGAGGCGCCCGCCTATGGCGTCCCCGGCGATGAATAACATCCTCGCCGCGCTGCTGGCTTTTGACACCACCAGCCGCCATTCGAACCTGGCGATGATCGACTGGATCGCCGATTTTCTCGCTGCCCGCGGCGTGGCGTCCCGCCGCTTTTATGACCCGTCGGGCGGTAAGGCCAATCTCTACGCCCGGCTGGGGCCGTCCGGCGGCGGTGGGGTGATGCTCTCGGGCCACACCGACGTGGTCCCGGTGGACGGCCAGGCCTGGAGCGTTCCGCCTTTCAGCCTGACCGAGCGCGATGGCCGCTACTATGGCCGCGGCAGCGCCGATATGAAGGGGTTTCTCGCCTGCGTGCTGGCGGCAGTGGATGACTTTCTGGCGGCGCCGCTGCGCATGCCACTGCATCTGGCCTTCTCCTATGACGAAGAGGTCGGCTGTCTCGGCGTGCGCAGCCTGGTGGATTTTCTGCAGGCCTCGCCGGAGAAACCGGCGCTGTGCCTCATCGGCGAGCCGACAGAGATGCAGCCGGTGTTCGGTCATAAAGGCAAACTGGCCATGCGCTGCTGCATCGAGGGGCAGGCCTGCCATTCGGCCTACGCCCCGCAGGGGGTGAATGCCATCCGCTACGCGGCCAGGCTGATCAACCACCTGGATCGGCTGGGCGTGCGTCTGGCCCGGCAGCAGGACAGCCGCTTTTCGCCGCCCTTCAGCACGCTACAGGTGGGCACCATTCAGGGTGGGGCCGCGCTGAACATCGTTCCGCAGTCCTGCCGCTTTGATTTTGAAATCCGCTACCTGCCGGGGATGCGTCCTGAAGCTGTCACCGAGGCGCTGGCGGCCTACGCCCGCCGCCGACTGCTGCCGGAGATGCGCCGGGTCGGCGGCGGGAGCGACATCCAGTTTCAGCTGTTGAGCCACTACCCGCCGCTGCTCAGCGATCCACAGTCCGACTTCGCCCACTGGCTGGCGCAGTGGTGCGGCAGCGATCGGTTTTCCACCGTGGCGTTCGGCACCGAAGGGGGACTGTTCGATGAGATGGGCGTCGCGACCCTGGTCTGCGGGCCGGGCAGCATGGCCCAGGGCCATAAGGCCGATGAGTACATCAGCATCGACCAGACCGAACGCTGCATGGCGATGCTGGGCCAGCTTTGCGCCTGGATGCACGCCGAACCGGCGGAACCGCTTACCTGATCCACCCACACAGGAACCCAAGCGATGCACAATCAACACTCTCCCCATATCGATCAAGCGACTGTCGACCGCTGGCAGGCGGACGGCG
>OFCL01000199.1_pt1 | contig 33803 bp, 32 predicted proteins | sample 1520811 | NCBI WGS metagenome assembly OFCL01 (sample SAMEA2699030, study PRJEB24076) | metagenome | biome: Human gut stool | place: Spain | collected 2012-03-22 | reverse complement strand
AAAAGTATATATCGACCCACAGGCTAAGTACCACAAATGCGCTGGCGCAAGCCGCACCAAGAAAGGAGAGTAAGCTTTTAAATATAGTCATCAACATCACCAAATTTGTTTTTGGCTACGAGGATAAATGATGCGAATCTAAATGCTGTTCACTTTGTGCTGTATAATAACCCTGGTTTTAACACATGATGCGAATTAGCTTATTCTGAGGAATTTAATTTACGGAGATAGAGCGATCGCGCGCAGGAGCGTATATAAATATTGCGTTTAGCTCAGCGCTGCAATTAATTTCGCCTCCTGGGTTTTGGCGCTACCGGTTAGCCACCGCCCGGCTGAGATATGGGGCAGATGTTGAAAACGGGTGGGTCATAAGTCTCAAACCGGGCGCGGAGCCCGGTTTGGTTTACTGTATGTTGTTACACTTTAAGCAGTTTTACCGTGGCCTCAATATCAATCTCATCTTCCGAGAAAATGAGGGTGCTCCCCTGGAAGGTGGTGATAGCCAGCTTTTTCACCGAGCGCATTTCGCCGGGCTTCGCGGCGGATTTTGGCCTGATATTTCCCATCAACAGGCCCACGGAGAGTACCGCATTCTCTTTATCAATGCGGGCATCGGCGGGCTCTTCCTCGCTGTATACCAGGAAAGATTTGATCGACGTAAGCTTAATCCGCTCGCCTGCAATATAGATATATTTGCTTTCCGGCAGGACTTTCACCGCGTAAGCTGACAAACCCTTGTTATTCGTGGTGGGTTCGAACGTAACAGCCGCATCTTTTTTAATCAGTTCAGGGTTGGCAACTTTAATCACATGAAAATAGCGATTATCGCCGTTTTCATCTTTGATAAATCCAAAACCTTTATCTTTAAACCATGTTGTGATCGTTCCGTTCATCGCCGTTACCGCCTGGTTAATCGTTTATCTACTCAATTTTTGCCGCGGGCAGCGTAAAGCACAATGCCCGCATAGACTACGCCTGAATCTCCGGTTTGCGGAGGCCCGCGTTGCTTACCACATCAAATCATCGGGAACTTTAAAATCAGCATACGGATCGTCTTCGTCCTGCTCTTCCGCACTCAGCGCGCTGTTTAAAACAATGCTGCTGGCGTCGCGCTGGGCGATTTTATCCGCTACGCTCGCCGGGATAATCGCGTATTGGCTCTCACCGTCATTATCACCAGCCAGACGGGCAATGGCGAGACGGCCGCTAATCAGCTGCGCCTGGGTCAGTTTATCCACGGCGATTTTTTTAATAAAGTTGTTATCCGTGAAGTTAAAATCAATATTGCCTTTGGATATATCGATTTTATTCATTTCAATAAGCTGCTTAACCTGCGCTTTATACTCTTTCGATAGCGCGGCCTGCTTTTGTTGCTCGCTAAGCTGCTTATCTCGCTCAAGCTGCGCTTTTTTATTCTCTTCCACCGCCTCTCTGGCTTCACGGGCCTGAACGCGGGATTTTTTCGCCGTCCTCTGAACTTTGGCCATTTTTTTGCTGGTCACGAGTCCGGCTTTTAGCATCTGCTCTTGTAAGGTGAGTTTTGTCATCTTGGTATCTGAATCCGCTGAATAATGAGTGAGATTATACCTGCAAATGTCGGGTATGTACCATGCGGTATGGTTTGCTTGTTATGAAGTGCATAAAAATTCTCTTTTTTTGCTATTTATTTGCTATAAATGCACTTTGTGTAATTGATTATGGAGATTGGTGATGATTGTCAGAACCTGGCACGGCTGTGTTCCCGTGGCGTTTGGCGATGCGTTTGCGCTTCATCTGCAGGCGACAGGCGTGCAACATTCTCGGGACATCACCGGCAACGCGGGGGCGTTTGTCAGGCGGGAAACGCAGGGGGAGTGGGAACATTTTTTTCTGGCCACGTACTGGAATAATCTGGATGCCGTCATCGCCTTTGCCGGTGAAGACTATCACGTGGCGGTAACCTATGCGGATGATGAGCGGTATCAGCTGCTCTCCGACCCGTACGTTTTTCAGTTTGAGGTTGCTGACGTTGTGGCGATCTGAGTTGGCTTATGCATAAGGGTGTGCTTGAGGTTCAAAAATTAAGGCCCAAAGGGCCTTATAGGTTATTTCCTTCCCGCCAGCAAGCCAATCACCAGCCCGATGGCGCCGGCCGCCAGCAGCCCGGTTAGGGGATTTTCCCTGACGCGCTCAGAGACCTCTGAAACGGCATCCGAAGCCTGAGCAGCGTATTTCCGGGCCGCGCCTTTTAGCTGATGTTTCGGCGAATCAACCGCATCACCAAATTGCTGCTGGGCTTCCCCGGCAAATTCATTCACTTTATTACCGACTTTGTCGGCCAGATTCTGCGCGTCGTTTTCATAATCTTGTGATGACATGGGAGTCTCCTTTCGTTTGACTTATTTAAGTCTAGTGGCTGACAGGCGAAGTACCAATGCTCAGCCTGCGGTATAGCCCACTCCAGGAATTTTCTACAACGTTTGGGATATAAACCAGGCTGCTGTTTCGACCTCAGAAGCGCTAAGTTGATTGCGCAAAAACCTGGCCAGAATGAGTAGCAGCCCCATTATTTCAATTGATTAAGTTAATTCCTGGCGATAAGATCCGCAAGCGCCGTTGCGGGAAAGGTGGCGATTCATAAATAAGAACTATTGATATTCACAATTCCTCTTTTTTCCTTCATCATTTGTCAGCTTTTGCTACTAATAATCAGCGCTTAGCGCAGCATAAGAAAGAAATTTTTTAACTCAAGGCCGGTATGAACTATAAGAATGTACTGAAGAACGCGATATGGCTTGCTCCCCTGGCGATCCTGAGTCTGCAAACGCCTGCGTGGGCCGCAGATGCCAGCAAAACGGCGACCTGCCGGACGGCGCCGCCTGCGGTGGACAAAGACGGTGTGCCGTTACCGCCCGTTGTGGGCAAAGAGGGCGCTCAGCCGGTCTCTGCTAAAGATAAGTCCGGCCACAGCGGCTCAACGGCCAACTGCCAGCCCAAGGCCATCGACAATTAATCATTGACCTCAACCCGGGAGGGACATGGTGCACCCGTTAATTAAGGTGATGCTGGTTGGAGGGAAGGGCGACGGCCTGATGGTTAGCGTTGCCGATAACGCGACGGAGGTTTCCGTGACCCCTGCGCAGTACGGTGCGAAATCCGGCCAGCCGCTGAGCTACAGGATCGTGTCGCAAACCATTGATGATGAATGCTATTTCTTTGGCGTTTTCAACGAGAGCCATGAGGATACGGACAAACTCAAACGCGTGGCGCTAACCCGCGGTATGAAAAAATTCTTCAGTTGAGCCGGTGCCGGGTGGCGATCCGTCGTCCGGTCGGGTCATATTTCGTTTTTCTTGTGCCTCCGACACCGTAGCGCAAAACGCTTTTCTCAGTTTCGGGAATCTATGATTAACCATATCCGGATAAAAAATTTCAGATCGGTCAGGGATATTGAGCTGGAACTCGGGGCGCTGAATATCGTCTTTGGCCCCAACGGCTGCGGTAAATCCAATATCTACAAAGCCATCCACCTGTTAACCGCCTGCGCCGACGGGAAGTTCTCCGGCTATATCAGCGATGAGGGCGGTCTGGAAAATATTATGTGGTGCGGGCCGAGCGCACCGACCGACCGCTTTCCGCGACGGTTGCAGATTGGCTGTCTGACCGATGAGTTTGACTACCAGCTGCAGGTGGGTTTTCCGGAAAAACTGCCTTATCCCACCCAGTTTCAGCTGGATCCGATCGTTAAAGAGGAGTCGATCTGGCTGGCGGGATTTTCCCGACGCCCGTCATCGCGCGTGCTGGAGCGTAAAAATCAGGCCGCGTTCCTGGTCGACGTCAACGGGGAGCGCAGCACCTTTACCGACGCGATTTACGAGAACGAATCGATTTTTGGCCAGTTGGGCGAGCCGCATCGCTTTCCGGAAGTCTCGCGGGTCAGGGAAACCATGCGCCGCTGGCGCTTTTATCACGAATTCAATATCGGCAGGCTCTCGCCGCTGCGCCATCCGACGGTCGGCTATCGCTCGCCGGTGCTCGACAGCGATGGACACAACCTCGCCGCCGCCTTTCAGACCATCGTGGAAATCGGCGCCGAAGAGCTGCTGCATGAGATCCTCGGCGAAGCCTTTCCGGAGTGTACCTTCTACTGTGAAAACGAAAACTCGCGTTTCTCGGTAAAGATGCGCCGCAACGGCGTCTGGCGGCCTTTACTGGCGGCGGAGATGTCCGACGGCACCCTGCGCTTCCTGTGCCTGGCGGTGGCGTTGTTGAGCCCGCGTCCTCCGGCATTTCTGGCCATTAACGAGCCGGAAAACAGCCTGCATCGCCAGATGTTTCCCGCGCTGGCCCGGCTCATTGTCGAAGCTTCGCGCTATAGCCAAATCTGGTTGACCAGCCACTCCGCCGAGCTGGCGGAGCTAATTTCGTCCATGGCGCAAGCACGACTTTACGGGCTGGAAAATCGCGACGGGGAAACGCGGATCGCCGACTAGCGGCACGGGCCTAATCCGGCCCGGAAACGAATCGCCGCCGGAGGCTTTCCGGCGGCCTGGTGTTATGCCGTGGCCGGCAGCAGCGTTTTGCTGCCTTTCAGGGTAAACAATGAAATAACGGTAAAGCTCAGGGTAATACAGCCCAGGATCAGATAAGCCTGATGGAAACCGACGGTATCATACATCCGTCCTACCCACGCCGAGAGCACCACGCCTGAAAGCTGCTTCGATAAATTAAAGCCGATCAGGAACAGCGTCGCCGAGAGTTTTGGGTTAAATGCCGAGGAGATATATTTAAAGGTGCCGACCAGCAGGAACGGGATCTCAAACATATGCAGCATTTTTAATATAATGACTTCCACCGCCGAGGTGGCGAAAGACGAGCCTAAAATTCGCACTGACATAATCAACCCGGCAATTAACAGGGCATTCTTGGCGCCAATTCGGTTAATAATCGCCGGCGAGAACATGATCAGCGCATTGAGTAATTCCCCTCCGGTGGTCACGAAGCCAAAGACTTCGGTGCCGCGCTGTGGGCTGGAGAAGAAGCCTTTACTTTAAAAAAGTTGGCGAACTGCTGGTCGAAAACGTCATAGACGCTGGCGACGCCAACCACGTAAATAATAAAGCCCCAGAAGCGCGGCATCCGCAAAAGCTCGGCGGCGGTACGCATTGAGAAGGCCTGACGGTTGGCGCCCAGGGCGTCAATAACCTCAGCGCTATTGCTGCTCTCCGGTTTTGAGACCCACAGCAGCACGCCGAGGATCAGCGCGAAACCGGAGGCGATCCAGAAGGTAATATTGGGGTCGATACTAAACAAAATACCGGTGATGGAGGCGCACAGCGCCCAGCCGACGCAGCCTGAGACGCGCACTTTACCGTATTCAAAACGGTTGGCGCGGCTGACGCGTTCAATATAGGCTTCTACCGCCCCGGAGCCGCTGGAGAAAACGATCCCCAGATATACTCCGCCCACCAGCGCGCCCGCGATGATATTCATCTGCAGCAATGGCGAGAAAACAAAAATAAAGAAGGGGGCAAACAGGATTAATAAAATCGTAATCGTCCACAGCAGATGCTTGCGCAGGCCGAGCTTATCGGAAATCAGGCCAAATACCGGCTGGAAAATGATGGCGAATAGCGAAATGGAGGAGAAGACGATCCCCGTCTCGGTTTTGGTTAAATGGTTAACTTCCGCCAGCCACACCGGAAAAAAAGGAAAGTAGGCTGACATAATGAAATAGTAAAAGAAAAAGAACAGCATGAAATAAATAAAGTTATGCCGTTCTCGTGGCGCGAGTTCAGAGAGTTTCATTGTGAATATTCCATATTATTATGCCTGTCAGGTTGGGGGCTTTCGCCCCCGATTATTATTGGAAGTGAATCGTTAACTGATACTGCCATTGTCTTTCAAGCAACAGCCACTGTTGCAGCACGCTGGGTGTCCAGGAGTCGTCGCCGCCGATGCCCATGTGTTGAGCATCGAGCGCAATCCAGACGCCTTTTTCTGGCTTCATCCGGTGCCAGTGGTCGGTCTCCATTAACTGCGCGGTGCTATAGGGCTGGACGGAGAAGTGGAAATCGCCCCCTACGTGCCAGCGCCCCCAGTCCAGCGCCTTGCTATCGCAGCGCAGGCCGTTTTCCGTCGGGAAAATGTAAGGGGTGGTCATCTCTTCCAGCGGCAGCTGCCAGCGGGAGAAACAGGCGCTGGTGCGGCGGTCCGGATAGTTCTCGTGCGGGCCGTAGCCCAGCCAGTTGACCGGCTGCTGCTGGTCGGGAACCTGGAACGTCAGCCCGATGCGCGGCAGCGGCGGCAGGGTGCCGGCGCGTTCGCCATCGACCGCCAGATGCAGCTTGCCTTCGCTATCAAACGTCATCCGCCAGTGGCTGACAATCACCACTTCGTCGCCGCGCAGATAGTGCCAGCGGCTATCGATAACCACTTCATGGGCCAGACGCTGCGCGTCGCACGCTACGCAGCGGGCGCTGAGGCCGTACAGCCCGGCGCTTTTCCAGCGTTCGACCCAGGCGTTGGGGTCGATACGCTCCACTTCACTGACGCCAATATCGTTATCCAGCGGCGCGCGCACAAACTGATCGCGCAGCGGCGTCAGCAGCTGTTCCACGCCGTCCACCTGCCAGCGGGTTAACAGGCCGCTTTCCCGGTCGACCGTCCACTGCTGCGCGCCGCTGCGCACCGTCCAGGCGGCGTCGCTGCCGTCCAGCGCTGGCGCCGTGCCGGTAGGGGCAGGGCGACGCAGCGCCAGCGGGGCGGCGATCGGGAACTGCTGCCAGGCGACGCGATGCTCGGCGTCGGACCAGGCGGTGGCCTGCGGCTGGACGACCTCCAGCGTTAGCCATATCTCTTCGGCGCCGGCGGGCAGCGCCAGCGCCTCGCACAGCGTCAGCTCGCTCTGGCCTTCAGGGCTAAGCTCAAGCTTCACTTGCCCCTCGGCAAAGGTTTCTCCGGCGGCCTGAACCTGCCAGCGCAGCTCTTCGTTATCGGTGGCGCGGAACAGATATTCGCTGCTGACGCCGATCCGCAGCGGGGATTGCGCGAGCAGGGCAAACTGGAAGTACTGCTGCGCGTGTTTGGCCTCAATTAATGAAGGGTGCGGGCGACGGTCGGGGAAAACCAGTCCGTTCATACAGAACTGGCGATCGTTCGGTTTATCGCCAAAATCACCGCCGTAGGCATAGCCAACGCTGCCGTCGTCGAAGGTTTTGCTGATGGCCTGATCCGCCCAGTCCCAGATAAACCCGCCCTGCAGGCGCGGATAGTCGCGAAAGGCCTGCCAGTAATCGGCAAAGTTGCCGAGGCTGTTGCCCATCGCGTGGGCGTATTCGCAGAGGATCAGCGGTCGCTGCTCGCCCGGCAGACTGATCCACTTTTTGATCCCCCATTTTGGCACCGTCGGAATCAGCTGGTCGCGTTCAACGCGGGCGTACATCGGGCAGATAATATCGGTGGTGGTGCTGTCGGCGCCGCCGCCTTCGTACTGCACCGGGCGGGAGGGGTCGTTGCGCTTCAGCCAGTGATACATCGCTTCATGGTTGCCGCCGCCGCCGGATTCATTTCCCAGCGACCAGATAATAATCGACGGGTGGTTGCGGTTGCTTTGCAGCATGCGGCTGACGCGGGCGCTGAAGGCCGGGAGCCAGCCCGGATCGTCGGAAAGACGATTCATCGGCACCATGCCGTGGGTTTCAATATTGGCTTCGTCAACGACGTACAGGCCATAGCGGTTGCACAGCTCATACCAGCGCGAAGCGTTTGGATAGTGCGAGCAGCGCACGGCGTTAAAGTTGTTCTGCTTCATCAGCAGAATGTCCTGCACCATGTCCTCTTCGGTCACCACCTGGCCGCGCTGGTGGTGATGCTCGTGGCGGTTGACGCCGCGGATCAGCAGCGGTTTGCCGTTCAACAGCAGCAGGCCGTTTTTGATTTCAACGCGGCGAAAGCCGATATCCCACGCTTCCGCCTCGATCGTTTCATCGCCGCGCCACAGGGAGACGACCGCCCGATAGCAGTTTGGCGTTTCCGCGCTCCACAGCGCCGGTTTTTCTACCGGCAGACGAATCGCCGCGCGTTCGGCATAGTTGCCGCGCTCATCGATAATCGGCGAACCCGGCGACTGGCGGTGGCTGGCGACCAGACGATCCTCATCCCACAGCTCAACCTTCACCGTCAGCTCTTCCAGCTGCGTGACCGGCGCGGCAACGCTTAAGTTCACCAGCAGCTCGGCGTCGCGGTAAAGCGCATCAAGCTGCGGCGTGAGCTGAACGTCGCTGAGGTGCAGGGTCGGTTTGTTCAGCAGCCAGACCGAGCGAAAGATCCCGCTCATGCGCCACATATCCTGATCTTCAAGCCAGGTTCCCGCGCTCCAGCGCATTACCATCACGCAGATGCGGTTATCGCCGGGCTGAAGGAATGGCGAGAGATCGAAGGCCGCGGGCAGGCGGCTGTCCTGCGAGTAGCCGACCCATTCGCCGTTGCACCACAGATGAAAAGCTGAATTAACGCCGTCGAAGATAATCTGCGTCTGGCCGTTGGCCTGCCAGCCCTCATCAACGCTGAACGTCAGCGAGTAGCAGCCGGTCGGGTTCTCCTCAGGCACGCGCGGCGGCGTAGTATCGATAGGGTAGCGAACGTTGGTGTAGATCGGGGCGTCGTAGCCTTCCATCTGCCAGTTTGATGGCACTGGCGTACTGCGGCTGTCCGGCAGCTCGTCTTCCAGCCAGCGGGCATCCACCGCAAACGGGCTGCGGGCAAGGGAAAACTGCCACTGGCCGTCAAGCCGGCGACGAGACGCCGAAGGCCGGTTTTCCCGCGCCGCGTCGGGATCGCGCCAGCTGGCGAACGTCGGGTGGGCCGGTAAACGGTTGAGATGGGTAATGGTCTGGTTTTGCCAGTCTTCGCGGACGAGAACCTGATGAAATGTCGCTCCTGCGGCGGAGATTGAGTCGTGTTGTTGCATACGCATACCTGACGGATAAGTGAGAAAAATGTCATTCGCTAGACAATGTAAATTTGTTATCAGTTATTTTCGTCAGAGCCGCAATAATGGCGAAAATGAAACCCACCGGCGATCACGAAAAGCTGGGAAAAGGGCTGATTTTTGTCGTCCTTTAAACATAAAATGTTAGCGGGCGACATTGAGGGTTCAAAATAGGGAAGGAGCGCGCTATGCAGCGTCGATCGGCAACGCTAGAAGATGTGGCCCGCGAGGCCGGGGTATCCCAGCAGACGGTCTCCCGGGTGCTGAATAATCCGGACGTGGTGTCTGAAAAAACCCGCGATAAAGTGATCCGCGCGATGCAGGCGCTGCGCTATGTGCCGAACCGTTCTGCGCAGCTGCTGGCGGGTAAATCCGCGCCGTCGATTGGGCTGATTACCGCCTCGCTAACGCTGCACGCGCCTTCGCAAATCGCCGCGGCGGTGAAAAGCTACGCGGGTTTGCATCAGCTTGAAGTTTCCATTGCGATGCCGGTGCAGATCGATTATCCGTCGCTGCAGGCCAGGCTCAATGAGTTTCGCGCCCAGCATATTCGCGGCGCGATTATCAGCCTGCCGCTGGAAAGCAGTCTCGCGGAGCGGCTGGTGGCGGAGAATCCCGATATTGCCTGTCTGTTTCTTGACGTCTCACCGGAGGCCGACGTTTGCAGCGTGCGTTTCGATCACCGCGACGGCTGCGGCGCCTGCGTGCGTCATCTCTGGGACGCCGGGCACCGCGAGTTCGGCCTGCTCGCCGGGCCGGAAAGCTCGATCTCCGCGCGCATGCGCCTGAGCAGCTGGCGCGAGGCGCTGCACCGGCTGGGGGTCAGTAATGCGGTGACGGTATTTGGCGACTGGAGTGCCGCCAGTGGCTGGCACAAAACTTTTGAGCTGCTGCATCACCATCCGCGCATCAGCGCCATCGTGGTGGCTAACGATCAGATGGCGCTTGGTGTACTGAGCGCGCTGGCGCAGCTTAACCGCACCGGCAGCCAGGCTATCTCGGTCACCGGCTATGACGACACGGCGGATAGCCTCTATTTCCAGCCGCCGCTGACCACCGTCGCCCAGGATTTTAATGTTCTCGGGAAGCGGGCGGTAGAGCTGCTCATCCAGCTCATGGCCGCTCCGCAGATAAAAATTCGCGAGCTGCTGCCGACGCGCCTGATTATCCGTCATTCCACCTGGCCCTATGCGGGAGATGAGGAGAGGGAGAAAGGCGAGCTCATTGCGCAGCTCAAAGCGCTGGTGGAAAAGCTGTAAGCAACGGGCCGTTTAGCTTTCATTGATGTTGCGTGTGATAGCTTATTCAACAAACGTACTCAGGAGATTTATCCCCTGAACGTAAAAATGCAAAACACAATCTATCCATGCAAGCATTTATTCACCGCCAGTCACATGGCGGTTTTTTTTGGCCTTTTTTTGCCAACGGGAAATGACGTTATTTTATTTAATTCTGCTGGTTGCGCGTTAAATCGGCTGGGTAAAGCATAAATACGCTGTTTTGTCGCCCGCGTGTCAAAAAGTTTCCCGGGGCTATAGTTTCTGCCCCAGCATAAAATGCTGTAGCGCATGAAGCGACAGAATGCTCTTCTTTTAGCACCATTCGGCTATGCTGAAAGCCAATAGCGGCGAGTAAAGGCAAGGTCATGATGATATTAAAAGGAAAAGAGCACGTTGACTCGGTTGACTGGCAGACGGTGGCGGAGACCATCGCCGCCGCAGGGCTTAATCAGCGGGACGTTGCGCTGGTTGAACGCGCGTTTCGTCATAGTACCTTTTGCTGGTTCGGCTATGAAAACGGTAAGCTCATTGCCGTTGCCCGGGCAATTAGCGACCTGACCTGGTGCAGCTATCTGGCGGATGTCGCGGTGCACCCGCGCTGCCAGGGTAAGGGATACGGCCAGCAACTGATGCGGGCGGTCAGCGATGAGCTGCGGCCGTACGGCAAAACCTTTATCTACTCGGTGGTGGATAAAATAGATTTCTATCGCCGTTTCGGTTTTGAAATGCTGGCGACGGGCATGGTTTGCGCCAGCGAAGAGACGATAGCGCGTATGCGGGAACAGGGATTTGTTGGCTAGCAAATACCGCTTAAAAAAATGCATATACCAAACCTGAGTCGGCTATAGCCGGCCCAGTTAATGATGACAGATAGCCTGGGTTAAAAGGGTAAACTGTGTTACACAGTCTCATTCTCCTGGCAAACATCTGGATGGGATTATGCTGACCACTCTGATTTACAGAAGTCAGATGCATTTAACACAAGAAACCGATCTCATACTGCTGGTTGAAAAAGCGAATGCTGAGAACGCAGCACGCGGGATTACGGGCATACTTCTTTTAAAAGATAATGTTTACCTTCAGATACTTGAGGGCGATGAGTGCGTGCTTGAGCAGCTATTCAGCAAGATCAAGCAAGACGAACGCCACTCTCAGGTTGTCGAGCTGATGCGTGATTACGCGCCGCGCCGGCGCTTTGAAAACGTAGGGATGATGTTTTTTGACCTGAATAAACTGCAAACCGCTGACGTCCTGAGAAAGGTGCGTCAGCTTAGCCAGCTGAAAGGTTATCTTTCCACCGAAGAGCGCGTCTATAAATTTATCCATACTTTTATCAGTCAAAAAAGCGTTGCCGCGCCGTCACCCTTTTTACGGCCTGACCAATGGTCGCTTCATTCGCGTAAACATACATTTCATGTGCCGCAAGAATCGTTTTTTGCCGGTCAATGCTGTCAGTTTGCTTTCCAGCCCATTATCGAACCGTTGGCCGGGAATATCACTTCGCTTGAAGCGCTTATTCGTGATAAAGAGGGCGGCAGTCCTGCTAATTTCTTTGCCTCGATTCCGCAAGAGCAACGTTATGAAGTTGATCTCAAAGCGAAATCAGTTGCCTTTGCCCTGGCGAAAGAAATCAATATTGGCGACCATAAAATATCCATTAATATCCTTCCGATGTCGCTGGTTGTTATTCCTGACGCCATTGAATACCTGTTGCAGGAAATAAAAAAACAGGGGCTGGTACCCGAACAGGTGATCGTGGAGGTGACGGAAGATGAAATGATCTCCGGTTTTAGCCAGTTCAGCAGCGCGATAAAAAAACTGCGCGTCTCTGGTATGGGGCTGGCAATTGATGATTTTGGCGCCGGTTATGCTGGACTCTCGTTGTTGACAAAAATTCAGCCTGATAAAGTTAAAATCGATCGCGAGATTATTACCGACATCCATCAGAGCGGCCCTAAACAGGCGGTGGTAAGATCGATCATCAACTGCTGCCGTGAACTTGAGATTGCCGTGGTTGCTGAAGGCATAGAGCGGATAGAGGAGTGGTGCTGGCTCGAATCTGCGGGTATCAAACGTTTCCAGGGCTTTTTATTTGCCACGCCGAAAGTCAACGGCGTCGGTGACATACGCTGGCCTGTGAAAAAAAGTGAAGTCTGATATGCCTTAATATACTGAGCGGTTTGCCTCCAGCAGCAGCGCAGGCGAGTAGAAATGGAGTATTCAACCTGGATCATCCCTGTTTTCTGAAGCTGAACGGTATTTGCTGAACCGGCCAAGCGTTGATGATGGCCGGTAAGCTCATGCCTAACTGCAAGCTATGCCTATTCTCAATCTATAACAAACTGACCTTTGTTAATCATCGAGCACGTCATGACTGATTTCATCTTCGTGGGTGTTTATCAACTGCGTGAGCGCTATTTGTTCCTGAAACTTGGTCAGAAGCAGTTCTGCGTCCGTCTTCAGAACGTCTTCAGATGATTCCAGTACCGAATTTATCGCTTTCGTTACGCTGCTAACTAATTCCGCGACGCCGCCTTCCTTGCCAATAGCAAGCATCAGAGCGCTAATGAGCAAAGACTGCGCCTCGACCTGGGCAGCAAGCTGCTTACTTTCGGCATCCATGGCAGAAATTTTAGCAATTATGCTGAGAATGACATTATTCATTGTATCCCTCAAATCAATCAATTAGAGCGGGTTGTTGATGGCTATATTCGACGTTGACAGTCCGAAATAACCATAGAACATAAATATGCCAGAAAAAATATCAGTAGCGATAGTCAGGTTTTAGACATCACCAAAATAAAGCATGAAAACGCGCCGCTCCCTCTTCCATTTTTCCTCCAGCGATCGCGCCCGACAGCGCGCAAGAGAGCATGAAGAGAGCGGTTGTTGACAAGAAAGACGGCAGACTTGAAGTTGTGTTAAGCCCGGCCGACCTCTGATGTTTCTTGCTTCAGCATCAACGCGTAGCGGGCGAAGCGGAAAATTTTAGGATGTTTGGCCGGAAGGATAAACGCGTTTGCAAGAGCGGCTATCTCTGTCCATCAAGCTGCGGCATGGTCTGACGCCCGACCATGAATATGGCTCATGTTGTAATGAAATTAACTCGCTTTTACTCATCTAATGACTCTGGCATAACATGCTGTATTCGATATAGATAATATGAAGATGAAGACCGCTTATGGAAGCGTGCGCCAGCCTGCAACCATCAGAAAGGACTGCGGTTTTTCTCTCAGAACTTAGGATGCACATCTGCGATGAATCAACAATTTACCTATACTATTAAACGCACTTTGTTTGATGAAAACTATAACCCCTCTGAAAATACGCGTATTACAACCAACTTTGCTAATTTAGCCAGAGGGGAAAATCGCCGGGAGAATCTGCGCAACACGTTAGCCATGATAAACAACCGTTTCAACAACCTGGCGCATTGGGATAATCCCAAAGGCGATCGCTACGCGGTTGAGCTGGAAATTATTTCAGCCGAAATGAAGATCAACGCCACCGGCGATACTTTTCCGGTGATTGAAATATTGCAAACCGGCATTATTGACAAAAAGACGGATAAACGCATTGACGGTATTGTCGGCAATAATTTCTCCTCGTACGTTCGCGATTACGACTTTAGCGTAGTGTTGTTAGAACATAATAAAGGGCGAGCAGGTTTTAGCATTCCCGAGGGGTTTGGCGATTTACACGGCAATATATTTAAAGATTTCGTCAATTCAGCGCAGTACAAGGCCAATTTCAAAAAAACACCGGTCATCTGCCTTAGCGTCTCCAGCAAAGACACCTATCACCAGACCGGAAATCAACACCCGGTGTTGGGCCTCGAATACCGGCCTACCGCCTCATCGTTGACTGAGCAATATTTTGGCAAAATGGGCCTGCAGGTTCGTTATTTTATGCCGAAAAACAGCGTCGCGCCTCTGGCATTTTATTTTTCGGGGGATTTGCTGAGCGATTATACGAGTCTTGAGCTGATTAGCACCATCAGCACGATGGAGACGTTCCAGAAGATATACCGCCCGGAGATTTACAATGCGAACTCTGCTGCAGGACTCTGCTACCAGCCCGATCTGCATCATCAGGACCATTCGTTAACAAAAATTGTTTACGACCGTGAAGAGCGCAGCCAGCTGGCGGTAGAGCAGGGGAAGTATACCGAAGAGCATTTTATTAAACCGTATAAAAATATTCTGCAGCAATGGTCTGCTCATTACGCTCTTTAAGACATCGCATAGATAAGGTTATCGATAATGAAAAAATTATTACCAACTTCAACGGCTGGCAGCTTACCGAAACCCTCCTGGCTTGCTGAGCCGGAGAAACTGTGGTCTGCCTGGAAATTACACGATCAGGAATTAATCGACGGCAAAAAAGATGCGCTGAGTTTGTCCTTATTCGACCAACTGCGCGCCGGTATCGATATCGTCAGCGATGGCGAGCAAACGCGTCAGCATTTTGTCACCACGTTTATCGAGCATCTCAGCGGCGTTGATTTTGAAAAACGCGAAGTCGTTAAAATCCGCAATCGCTACGACGCGAGCGTACCAACCGTGGTAGGGGCCGTTGAGCGACAAAAACCGGTATTCGTTGAAGATGCGCGTTTTTTGCGTCAGCTGACCAAACAACCGATTAAATGGGCGCTGCCGGGTCCCATGACCATGATTGATACGCTTTATGACGCTCATTATAAAAGCCGCGAAAAACTGGCCTGGGAATTTGCGAAGATACTTAACCAGGAAGCCAAAGAGCTGGAGGCCGCCGGCGTCGACATTATTCAGTTTGATGAGCCAGCCTTTAATGTGTTTTTTGATGAGGTCAATGATTGGGGCATCGCGGCGTTAGAAAGAGCGATCGAAGGGCTTAAATGCGAAACCGCGGTCCATATCTGCTATGGATACGGCATCAAGGCCAATACCGACTGGAAAAAAACGTTGGGAACCGAGTGGCGCCAATATGAAGAAGCGTTCCCTAAGCTGCAAACATCCAACATCGATATTATCTCACTGGAGTGCCATAACTCGCGGGTGCCTATGGATCTGCTCGAGCTGATTCGCGGTAAAAAAGTCATGGTTGGAGCCATAGATGTGGCAACCAATACCATTGAAACGCCGGAAGAGGTGGCCGCGACTTTACGCAAAGCGCTCCAGTTTGTGGAAGCTGATAAACTCTATCCGTCAACCAACTGCGGCATGGCGCCGTTATCTCGCCGGGTTGCTGCAGGTAAACTGCAGGCGTTAAGCGCCGGGGCGGAGATTATCCGCAGGGAGCTCCAGGGAAAATAGCCCGCTGGCAAAGGGCAGGAAAGCATCGCCGTTGCTGGCAGATGTCCAGCGAATGCAACAGCGGCAGCGGCGCTGCTGCTGGCTCTGCTTTAATATCTCACGGAGCGGTTATCGGCAGGGAAATACTCATACGCAGCGTCGCTAGTTATTTAAAATATTTATCCAGTGGATCGTAATGGCGGTATTTTCTAAAGAAAAACAGCCAGTAGATAAAGCCCAGAATAGCGCCCAGCCCGGCAAACTGCAGATAAAGCGTTTTACGCCGGACAAGCAGGTCGACAAATGAATACGCGCTTTTCCACATATCAATAATGCCACCGTTTATCACCAGATCTGTAAACAGCGCAAGCGCCGGCAGGGCAACGGCGTACGCGGCCATAAGGTATAAAAGGGCCGCAATCCTCATTTTGGTATTGATGTGCATGTGCCGTTCCTTGTCCGAGTTTTTAAAGCATAACATAGCTTATCAAGAACCAGCCTGCGATCGGCATTAGCCGATGCGGACACGATCGTTGGCTCCGAAAGGACCATTTGGATATGAAATCCAGATGGTCCTTACTGCCTGCTGCTAGTGATTATGATCTCTGAGAAAGACGGTTAATACATCCTTAGGCGGGGTCACGCCACATTCAGAAAGCAACCAACCGAGAGCGCCGCGATGATACGTACCATGAAAAAGTACATGATTGAGCATATCCAGTGCTTTCATTTCACCCTTCCCGCCATCGACAAAGCGGAATTCTATACTATGCGAAAAATCAACGGCGCTCATGGTGCTCACATATTGAATATTCCAGTCTGTACATTCGGTCATCTTTGACAAAAGTTCATCAGCAGACGGTGTCTCTGGCGTATTAAGCGCTGTGTAACCGTGTTTTTGCCCGCTAATATTAGCCCTGAAAATCATATCCACCACATAAATATGATTCATGAGCCTGAGCATAAGATGGTGTTTATGGGCATAAACCGAGGTATCAACACGTTTTATTGCTTGTAACGTTTCTGCGTCTATCCATTGCTTATACTTAAATAACGTAACTACCTGATCCGCACCCATATATCGCCTCCGTTTTACATTAAACCATCATATCAGCAACATATGCAGAGGGAAATCTTCTCATCCTGACAGGCAGCACCCTGCAGTAGAAATTATGTCATTCCTTTGAATCAGCGTGTCGTTTTTCCTGCGAATGCAATACGGCTGCTTTTTGTCACCTCGTTTTTTCATTCAAACCCGCTATCAACAAATAAAGATAACCCAACCATGTACCCTGGCGGCGTGAAAAATCCGCTGCTTGTCGCATGCATAAGATCTATCGAGCAATATTTTGTATTTAAGGTGAAGGTTAATTTCACATCATGGAGGCTGAATTTTCGGCGCAAATATCGAATAAATGTGAAAATCAAATGGACATCAGATTACAAATCATTACATTAAATTGCACAACATTTCAGAAAACGGAGTTTTTGATGTCGTGTGTGTCATTTCCCAGGTATGGGATTCTGCTGGGCAGCCTCACTGCAACAGCCCTCCCGGCAGCGCCCCTGAGTCCTGCGGACCAGAATGCCATTGAGCAACAACAAAAGGCATTGCTGGAACAGACGCAACAGCAGCGCGATATGCTCCGCCATTCCACATCCGCGCCCTCTCTCCCGGAAGCACCCCCTTCAGAACCAGACGGTCAGTGTTTTCAGCTCCGGTATATCCGGCTGGAGAACGTCACAGTGCTCCCGCGCTCTGCCGTGCGAAAACTGACGACCATCCCGTTACAGGGCTGTATGACGCTCCCGGATATCCGGGAGCGGGTGCGGGATGTCACCCAGGACTACCTTTCCCGGGGATTCATCACTTCACGCGCCTGGCTACCGGAACAGGATATTTCCGGAGGAACGCTGGTCATTGCCGTCACAGAAGGGAAGGTGGAAGCCGTCACGCTGGAGGGGCATGAGGAAAATGCCATCAGGATGGCTTTTCCCCGGACGGAGGGCCGGGTACTCAATCTCCGGGATACTGAACAAGGTCTGGAGCAGCTTAACCGTCTGAACTCACGTCCACTGACCGTAGATATTCTGCCGGGGAGCCGGGAAGGTTTTTCCCGGGTAACGCTGGTACCGGTCAGCCAGCGTTTTCCCGTCAGTCTTGATGTGGGCGCAGATAACAGCGGGCAGAAAAGTACCGGCAGCGGACAGCTGAATGCCCGTCTGACAGCAGACAATCCGCTGAGCCTGGCGGACCAGTGGACGCTGGCCGCAGGCAGGGACAGTGAGTTTCACCATGACAGACGCAGCCGTAATATTCAGGCCGGCGTTTCGGTTCCTTACGGGTACTGGTTGTTCAGCGCGCAATATGCGTGGTCCGATTTTTATCAGACGCTTTCTGTTAGTGGGGCCCCGCAGCGCTGGCGCTATGAAGGCACCGTGCAGTCACAGCGGCTGGCCGCCAGCCGGACGCTACTGCGTGACGGTAAGCAACGTCTGGCGCTGGATGTCGCCTTATCCCGCCGGAAAACCGAAAACCGGCTGGGCGGCGTACGTCTTGACGTCAGCAGCCCGACGCTCAGCAGCGTGACTGCCGGACTGAGCTACAGCCGGAGTATCGGTGGAGGCTATCTCACGCTGGGTCCGTCCCTTTCTCACGGCGTCCCGTTCGCCGGCGCGACACGTGATGACCCGGCGCATCCCGGCCTGCCCCGCAGCGAATTCCGGCGCTTCAGCGTTAGCGTAAGCTGGTTTTACCCCATGACATCCTCTGTGTACTGGCTGACCTCAGCCTGGGGGCAGACCACGCCTGACAGACTCTACGCCAGTGAGCAACTGTCCGTCGGAGGGCAGTATTCGGTCAGGGGGTTTAAAGAGCAGTATCTCAGCGGTAACCGCGGCAGCTACTGGCGCAATGAACTGACATGGCAATGGATGACGGTGCCGGGCGTGGGGGCATTCTCAGCAACGGGTGCACTGGATACCGGGCATGTCATGCGCCAGGAAGGGATAACCGACGGCGGAACGCTGACAGGGGCTTCCGTCGGACTGGAGCTGGCTGGCCGCTGGTTCAGCCAGTCCCTGACGCTGGGGGTGCCGCTGTCGTACCCCGACAGACTCACTCCGGATAAACACGTGGTTTACTGGCAGGCCACCGTTTCACTTTAACTGCCGGCACACAGCAGGGGCTATGACGGCTCCTTAATACAGGATGTTCTGACATGGATAAACTCGCACATCCGCTGGCCCGTGGGGCCAGCTGGCTGCTGATATACCTCACCGCCGTTCAGCCTCTGCATCCCGCTATTGCCGCGGGTATCACTGCCGCGAATGGCAACACTCAGGTCGCGATGAAACCCGGTAATGTCCCGGTGGTGAATATCGCCACGCCCAACGCGGCCGGTATATCGCACAACACCTACCAGGATTTTAACGTGGGAACGCCGGGCGCGGTGCTGAATAACGCCACGCAGGGCGGGAAAACACAGCTTGGCGTCACCATCGACAACGGCAATGCCAGACTCAAAGGTAAACCGGCCGAACTGATTATTAACGAGGTGACCAGCGGCAACCGTTCTGAACTGAAAGGCAGGCTGGAAGTCTTCGGCAATAAAACCGGCGTGATGATTGCCAACCCGAATGGCATCACCTGTGACGGATGTGGTTTCATCAATACCCCGTCAGTCACTCTGACGACGGGCAAACCGCAGTTTGATAAACAAGGGGCGCTCGATGCCCTTGAAGTCAAAAAAGGTGCGGTGATTATCGGCGGTAACGGCCTGGATGGGGCCGGTGCTGAATATGTTGATGTCATCAGCCGGGCCACTGAACTGAACGGCAAAATTAACGCGAAAACCCTCACCCTGACTCAGGGAGCGAACCGGGTCAGCTTTAAGGACGGCACGGTAAAACCCATTGCTGGTGAGGGTGCAAAGCCTCAGCTTGCTGTCGATACAAAGGCGCTTGGCGGCATGTATGCCGGTAAAATCCGCCTGGTCGCCACTGAAGCCGGGGTCGGCGTCAACCTGAGCAATGTGACATCCACTCAGCGGGACATTTCCCTGACGACGGCCGGAAAAATCACCCTCAGTAATGTCAAAGCTCAGACAGACCTGAATATCAGCGGCCGGGAAATCGTTACGCTAGCCGGCAGCAGCGTGCGTGCAGAGCGTGATCTGACGCTGGCGGCGACCACAGTGGATAACCGCAGCAGCACCACAGCCCACGGGGATATGCGGGTATTTGCGTCAACGGTGCGCAACACGGGAAACGGTGCGTCATTACACAGCCATAAAAATCTGTGGATACAGAAGGATGCTCAGGGTAATAAAGCCAGTCTGGTGGAGAACCGGTCGGCGACGATAAAAACGAACACGGGTGACCTGGTTATCAGGACTGACCGTCTGGAAAATACGATAAGTAAAGCTGACACCGTCGTCCGGACCGAGCGACCCACGACAGCACAGGTTTCAGACTCCCGACTGGGCTGGCATCCTTTCAACAGCGGCAGAGGGCAGGGTATAGCCCATGTCGTGGGAGATATGGACGCTGGCGAGCCGGATAAGTGGTTTGGTAGTGTCGATTTCAAAAACCTGGCTGTCCTCCAGACTGAAAAACAACATTATACGGCGCAGACAGAAGGAGCCCGCCCGGTTATCAGTGCAGGAAATAATCTTTATCTCAATGCCGGCGACCTCATTAACCGTCTGGGGGACATCTCCGCAGGCCGGGATGCGGTGCTTACCGGTCGCAGTCTTGTCAGTGAAAGTCGTTTCGAAGGTGTGCTGGGTAAGTATCTGACCTATGTATATAATCCATATATTGGCAGTCTGTCCCCGGAGCCACAGGGCGGCGGGACTTTCCCCGGCGATTTAATTCACACCAAGGAAGTTGTTAAATTTCGCCATACCGGAGAGACAACAGACTGGATACCAGGCCGGTTGCTGGTTTCACGCATCAGTGCCGGAGGAAATCTGGTTGCTGATTTTTCTGAACGTATTGAGAGTAAAGAGCCCTACGTCACGAACGTTCAGTATTCGGGAGTGATAGCCCGGCCTGACACGATGACGGCAAAAAATATCCTGCTGCGCGCCGGAAGCATTGTTACCACCGATGTGATGAAGGCCTCAGGGGATATTACCTTACAGTCAGACCGTGGCACAAAAATGGCGCTGGCGCTGATGACGGCCGGAAAGGATATCTCGGTTCTGGCGGGCGTAAGTGTTGAATCCTGGCAGAGTGAGCTCAAAGGACAGAACATTACCCTGGTCAGTCGCGGCGGAGATGTCACCTCTCATACCAGCGAGTGGCCCAACTTTTTCCATTCTGACGGGCTACGCTGGCTGGGAAGCCTGGAGGCTTCACGTGATTTATCACTCACCGCAGGTGGCAATATTCTGCTCAGGAACACACGTTTTCCTGTTCTGAGCCAGAATATTTCTCTGGTTGCGAACGGGGATATCACGTTTGATAAAAATGACGCCATGCTGTGGCACGGGCGACCTGGCACAGTCCTGACCTACGCCCGCAAGCAGGAACTGTTTAACCGGATGTTGCCCGGAGAGCCGCTGCGTGCTTCGGGTGATATCACCCTGAGCGGCCGGCGTCTGTCTTTGTATGGCGCAGGGCTCGAAGCCGGCGGGAATATCAGCCTCTCATCGGCTGCCAATACTGACCTGAACATGCGGAGCCTGAGTGACCTCTACAGTGAGTTTTTTCCGGACAGCCGGATACCTGAATTACGCAGCAACCTGAAAGCAGGAAGTAATCTGCTCATCAGCTCAGCGGCAGATATCGGCGTGCAGGGCGCTCATATTGTCGCCGGGAAAACTGCGACGCTGCAGGCAGGGAAACTTCTCTGGCTGGGCGCATACGGATATGGCGTAACGGACAGTAGTAATGACAATAACAGGGATGAACTCAACGTACTGACCCGCCTGCACGGTGCGAAAAGCCTGACTCTGGCGGCAAACGGGGGTATCCAGGCTGACGGCAGTACGCTGACCTCTGACGGTAACATCACGCTGACCTCCGGCGGGAATATGCAGTTTCAGTCCGCCCGGGGGACGGTATACCGTGAGTCCAGGAACAGCTGGACGGAAAGCGTTAGCCAGACAGGCGTCACGCTGAATTCAGGTGGAGCACTGACGGTTATCTCGGGTGGCAGCATTCTTTTTCAGGCATCGCGTTTACTGGCAAAGGGGGCGATGGATGTTGCAGCAAAAGGTGGCTGGCTCTATGCCCAGGCGATGGAAGAGTTCAGTCATTACGAACGTCAAACTACGAAGAGAAAGTGGTGGGGTAAAAAAACCACTGTCAAACAAACGAAACATACCACCACCAACCGGGTGACGGAGTTTATTGCGGGAGGCAATCTCAGCCTGCTGAGTCGCGATGATAGTACCTATGAAGCCAGTAAAATCGAGGCAAAAAAGAACGCCACGCTGACCAGTACCAACGGCAAAGTTAATTTCCTGGCCGTGAAAAACACCACTTTCGAGCAGACTGTCAGCACCTCGAAAGGCTTCTATATCAAACAGGCAAATAAAGGCTACAGCGAAGGTAAATGGGTGCTTCCGTCTATTCATGCTGGCGGAAAATTGACGGTCAACGCGGCCAGCGGCATCAGTGCCGATATCAAAGCGAAAAATGGTCAGGCTTTGCAGGGCGCGATTACTGCTCTGGCGGCGTTACCCGGTACAGAGTGGCTGAAGGGACTGAATTCACGCAGCGATGTTCAGTGGAATACGGTTAAAGATGCTTACGACAGCTGGAATTATAAAAGTCAGAGCCTGAATCCGGCAGTGGCGGCAGTAATCGCTATCGCAGCAGCTGCGGCCACCGCAGGCAGTTCACTGGCGGCGACAGTTGCATCTTCAGTAACTTCCACCGTGGGTGGTGGCGCAGTAACGACCGGAGCGGTTACAGCCGGGATGTCTTCGCTGGCTGCACAGGCCGCCGTGGCACTGGTGGAAAATCAGGGAAATCTGTCAAAAACGCTGTCGGCGCTGGGAAGCAGCAGTTCGGTCAAATCGCTGGCCACCTCTATGGTTATCGGGGGCGCGCTGGCGGGCTTTGATAAGGTCATGAATATTGATGTTCCGCCCGACAAGGCCCAGTTACCGGCGCTGGTCAAAAACGAGGGATGGGGAAAAATCGTCCAGCGCGTGGCCGGCCAGTCGGTTATCAGCTCAAGCCTGAACACAGCCATCAATGGCGGCAGTTTTAAGGATAACCTGACTAATGCCCTGCTGGCGAATATTGGCAACCAGATTAATGCCGAAGGGGCCGGGCTGATTGGCGATAACGGCGAGATACTGGGCGTGCCGGGTAAATCGCTGAGCCATGCGGTGGTCGCGGGTATCAGCGCTGAAATTGGTCGTGGTGACGGGAAAGGAGCGGCGGCTGGGGCGTTAGCGGCGGAGCTGGCCGGGGTTATCATGCAAAGTTCTTTGTTTGAGCCGGCTAATCTGAATGAACGGGAACGTCAGTTACTGCGGTTGCAGGAAGCCTTAAAGGGTAACGAGGCAAAAGAGCAGACGGCACGCGTGATTGGCGCGTTGACTGGTGCGCTGATTACGCACACACCAGAAGGTGTATACAGCGGTGCGGATAGTGCTCAGAACGTATTTCGCTACAACATGACGGAACATATGTTGCAGCAGTATGCCCTGGATAATCAGCGGGATATTCTGGCAGCCAGTAAAGGAGATACGGCGGCGGTGAAGCGTGTTCAGGCCCGGCTGGAGGCTGCCACTATGGTTGCTGTTACTGCTGGCGGTGGCTTGGCTGTCACCGCCGGAGGATTAACAATCCTGGGGGCTGCGCCCGAAATAGTTTTAGCCGCTCGTCTGATTATTGCAGGATGTAAAACTAACCCAGCAATATGCGTAAATCAGGCGGGTATCTATGCTGTCGACATTATCGCGCCCGAAGCAATAATAGGAACAGGACCAATCGTCGCCGGTACCACACTGGTTGTGGGAAAAACCATTGACAGTACGAAAAAACTAGCTCAACAAGCTACAAATACAGCTGAGGATGCTATAAAAAACATGGCATTCAATGTTCAGCCTGTTACTGAAATTGTTAATAAAGAAATTGCTGGTTTTAGCTTATCGGCTAAAACCATATCTTCATTAAATGATGCTACAAAAAATGTTAAAGAAGCAACATTCTCTCGTGTGGGGAGATGGATGTCGCCTGCTGAGTTTAATAAAATGCAACTTACAGGAAAAGTTGTTCAAGGGGGGGGAGGGCAAACTTTTGTGTCTACCAATGGCGTTTTAGATTATAAGGGGGCTGCATCTCCTGGATCGATTTATGTTGAGTTTGACGTTCCTACGAGCAGCTTATTAAAAGGTGGAAAAGATGGTTGGTTCAAACTAATTGGGCCAGATGCAAATGCTTCACAGCAATTATTGCTGAACAAGCAAGGGGGCACTCAGTCACCCGATGTTAAGAATATTGTGATTTTGGACAAAAAATAGGTAATCATTTTATGATGAGAGTGGAATATTTTAAAGAAAATATAGAGCCACATTTGGAAGGATATGAGTTTACATATTCTACCTTCCCCGAAGGAGATTTTGGAAAACTGGAACGTGTTGAATTTAAAGGGAAAAATAAAGTTGGAGCGATTGATTTTTGGTCGCAGGGATGGGTGGGGATGGATATCTATGACTTGGAGTTGGATGACCAAGTTTTTAACTTGTTGCTAGATCCAGATGAAGAAAAACACGATGCCATAGCAAAGTTAATTAACATCTTGAATAATAGGTGAGTTTAAAACTGGTCAGGGAACAGGAAATATTTCAAAGTTTTTCTGACCATGTTTTTTGATTAGAACTAGGTTTTTCCCTTACGGGGAGGAGGAGAAGCAGCTAACGCGTGAGATGCGGCGGTCTCAGCCCGGAACAGTTTGAAAACCAGAATCTCGCTTAGGGCTGTGTCCACATTACGTGGGTAAGATCAGTATGCCCTGGATAATCAGCGGGATATTCTGGCAGCAAGCAAAGGAGATACGGCGGCGGCGAAGCGTGTTCAGGCCAGGTGGGAAGCAGCCTCGATAGTGGCAACCATAGGTGATGGTGGTCTGTTACTCGCTGTGGGAGGTGTGACTCTGGTGGGAGCTGCGCCAGAATTGGTTCTGGTCGCACGACTGGCGATTGCCGGGTGTAAAACCAACCCCGCGCTTTGTCTGAATCAGGCGGGTATTTATGCGGCAGACATTGTGGCACCAGAGGCCATCATTGGTACAGGCGCTATAACGGCTGGCAGCACATTTATTCTGGGTAAAACCGAAGACAGCATGAAGACGCTGGGTCGACAGCTGGTGAACGTTTTCGATGAGTTTAATCAACCAAAAAGGTTCAATACCCAGCCTGTTGCCAGCTTTATCAAAGGAGAAACAGCCTCCGGGGCTAATCTTTCTACGAAAACGGCAGATTATGTCAAAAGCCTGCAAAGAGATAACACCGCCAAATTAGTAGGTGTTTTTAATAAACAAAACCCAAACGCTGAATTAAATGTTTTTGGGAAATCTTTACAGCAAGTTTTGGCCCCGGAGGGAGTGACACAAGGGGTAGGACTAAAGTTTTTGCTTCAGAAAAATTGACTGAGGATGAAATTATTAGTTTTGCTACATCTTTAACTGGTGGAATACCATTTAAAGAGAGCGTTCTTTCTGAAGGGAGGCTGATGTATGCAAAGATAAACGATAATCAGACAATCAACATTCTGGAATTTTTCAACTTCCTCAGAGATAACTGGAGCAAGATGGACAATTGAAATCATTGAGAATGCTGATATTAAATCTGTCTCTAAGACATCATTGAATAGATTTGAAGTGGGATTTAGATAGGGGAGAGGTACAGTGACATATTTAACCGAAGAACAATACCAGGATCGGAAAGAGTTACTGCGAGGGGCTTCTACGACTATGTTATGGAAAAATATCGACCCAGATAGTGTTGATGGCGCCTGTAAGCTAACCTATCAAGAAGAAAAATCGCTTTATATCTGGTTCATTTGGCGTTTATTGGAAGATGGTGAGATCAAACTTGCTCGCCACGGGAAGTTTCTCCCTGGAAGCATCGACAAGCAGATCGAGGTTTTTGAAAGGGCATTTCCTAAAACTGAGGATGATATGAATTGTGATGCATTTGAGGGGTTTTGGTTTTTAAGTGAAAATTGTCCGGCTGGAATTTTCTGGATTCATGAAAACGGCTATCAGGATTGGACTTAGTAAAGATATTTTAACCTACTACCAAGTTTTTTAAATTCCCGGGCTAGATGGTATTATGAAAACTGTGACAAAAATAAGAGTATTCTTTATCCTTCTCAGGTGAAAAGGATTTCTTTGTTATTTGCTATGGTTCCCGAAGAAATGAAAGGGTTGCTTGAATGGAATGGCCCTTGCTGTTAGACGTTTTAAGTGTTTAATGCTAAAGATTGTTTAGGCTCTCAGGGGTGAAGCAATTAGCGTGTAATTCAAGTATGAAGGCATAGGAAGTATGGAAAAAAAAGACGTATACCTTGAGATTTACCAGAGTTCTATACAACAAATAAATCGTGTTGCAACCAAGAGTGGGTTATTAAAATGTTTAGATAAATCAATATATTATGAGGCCCAGCTTATTCATAAGTTTTCTTTTTTACTTAAGAATGAGTATTTTAATGATATGGACATTGATTTTTTAAATTGGGGGGCGAAGAACTACTATGAAATGTGTGATGTGAAAAAGAGCGTACTTTATAACGAGCAGTTGCAACGACTTTCAATGCTCTTCTCTCTTGTTCCGGAAGAAATGCGGCATAAACTTGAGTGGGATGGGCCAGAAATAAAATAGGATTCATATATACCGTAATGATAACAATTAAGTTAGTACCCAGCGCTGATGGAAAGATCGTCTTGAGTCAGGGTCTACAGGAAAACGACGGATATGAGTTTCGTAGAGAAATAACGACGCTAGCCAAAAAAGGAACGCCCCCTGGAGCATCGGCAGCAGGGGGCGTTTACGGGTGAGGATTATCGTCGTTCATCAGTCATCCCATTTGTGGCTTAAATACGCGGCAAGAAATCCAAAGAACACGATGGTTCCCAGAACCGCCATAAATACATGCATATTTCCCAGCATGATTAACCTCCATTAGTTTTGCTATGCGCTAAGTTGTCCTCATTCAACAGGTTTACGGTTGTTGAATATATCTTAACCTGCGCAATCTAAACAAATGCTTAACAAATTGCCGGAAGTGACTATTTTACAGGCGAAAAAGCCGAATTTCCGTCAGGCTGCACACTTTTTAGCTACTGCGATGGGCTAAGCGCATACTGCTGGCGCAGGTTGTGGCGTTGGCGAAACCACACCGAACAGCTGTAAATTAATAATTAACAAGCATAAGCGGTAAAAAAATACTTTATAAATAATCTTTAACGATATCAATGCTGATATTAAAAATTACGGTGTTGAACAATGATTTATTGAGTAAGGCCGCAATTAAAAATAATTATGCTCTATAGTTAACGAGTAGCACAACGCTGCATATCCTAATGGAGTTGCCCATGAAATCTTCAACTGTAAATTCAGAGAAAGATCAGCCTAAACAGCCTCAAAAAATGCCTAAAGATGATAAAGGCAGCCAGAAACCGAACAAAAGTAAATAATTCTTACATAAGTTGTTTAAGGAGGCATTATGGTAGAACGTCCTGATATTACTGAACCGCTCCCGGGTACAGACCCTTTACCTGACGAAGATTTACCTGAAAGTCCGGACGTAAACGATCCGGTAGATCCTGAAGACCCGGATGAGATTAAATAATTACCATCTGGCTATTCATAAAAACCGCCCAATATTATGGGGTCAGTTCACCCGGGCGGTTTATTTCTATTACAACGACCCTTTCCGTAGGCTAATTTAAGCGCTGTAAAGGAACACCACATCTGCGGCGACATTCAGCCTAATGGTGGAATTAATAAGCGGTTTAAAGCTTTTGGTCTACATCAACGCGTTGGCACTAGTCTGTCCGGTCAGTTTGCTCCCTTTTTCGATACTGCAACGGGCTAAGATCAAACTGCTGGCGAAAGTGGTGGCGCAGGGTGCTGGCGTTAGAAAAACCGCAAAGCTCGGCAATCTGTTCAACGCTCAGCCGGCTGTGGGTTAAATGCTGCGTGGCGCGCTGCAGGCGCTCGTCAAGCAGCCAGCGGGCAGGGGTTTTGCCGGTGGCGTCTTCGAAACGGCGCAAAAACGTCCTGGGGCCCATGCCAGCTCTTGCCGCCAGAGATGCCACGGTGTGGCTAGCGGCGAGATTCTGATGTAGAAAATCAAATAATTGCCCCAGCCGCAGACTCTCCCGCGCTTTAGCCACCGGGCGAACAATCTGCTGCGCCTGCCCGCCGTCGCGATGGGGGGAAACCACCAGGCGTCGGGCGACAAGATTCGCCGCGTCGAGGCCAAAGTCCTCGCGCACCAGGTGCAAACATAAATCGATACCCGCGGCGCTGCCTGCCGAGGTCATTACGCCTTCTGCGCCGACGTACAGCACGTCATCGACCACTTCAATCTGCGGAAACCGCGCCCGCAGCTGGTCGGTATAGCGCCAGTGGGTGGTCGCCTGGCGGCCGTTCAGCAACCCGGCGGCGGCCAGAACGAAAACCCCGGAACAGATAGAAATGATCCGGCAGCCTCGCGCATGGGCGGCGACCAGCGCTTCGCACAGCCGCGGCGGCACGGGGGAGTCGATACCGCGCCAGCCCGGCACCACGATGGTGTCCGCTTCGCCTAACAGCGCCATACCGCCGTCGGTCATCAGCCGAATCCCGCCGGTCGCCCGCAGCTCGCCTTCGTCGACGGCGGCCACAGCAAAACGATACCAGCGCTCACCCATCTCAGGGCGCGGCAGGCCAAAGATCTCGACGGCGACGCCAAATTCAAAGGTACACAGGCCATCGTAGGCCAGAGCAACAACCCGATGATATGACAACGTCACGGATGGAATTGTCATGATTTCAGCGTTTTCAGTCATGGTTCTCGGCAGATGTCGCGCAGGCGGTTAATTAAAGTAGTGGTATCACAGACAAGGAGAAGATGCCATGAGTGTTGTAACCGCGATTGCCCCCGCCAGTTCTACCGACGCTGCCGCCTGGTTTCGTCATAAGCTAAGCCTCGAGACCGACTGCGCCGATGTCTACAGCGCGATGCGCGAAGGAGACGTAGATTTTGTTCTGCTACATGTCGTCGGCAGTGAGGAAACCTTTGCCCGTCGGCACCTCCCGGGCGCCCTGCATTTACCGCACCGCCAGATAGATGAAGCCAGAATGGCGCAATGGCCTCAGGAGACGCTGTTTGTGGTCTACTGCGCCGGGCCGCACTGCAACGGGGCGGACGTCGCCGCCATGAAGCTGGCGCTACTGGGGCGTCCGGTCAAAATGATGCTCGGCGGCCTGACCGGCTGGGAAGATGAAGGCTTGCCCTTCGCAAAATGAATTTATTTCATGTGCCATGAAATATTGTCGTTTGCCGATGAATCCTCAGCATGCCAGTATCTGGACATATAGCCATCCAGAAGTCTAAAAATTCAAATAATGAACTATCACGGTGGGCAACTAACCTTGCCCGCCGCTAAGGAGACACCATGCAACGTCATCAGGCCCCGTTCCGCGCAGATATCGTCGGCAGCTTTTTACGTCCGGACGCCATCAAACAGGCCCGCCAGCAGCTGGCCGCAGGCGCTATTGACGCGCAGCAGCTGCGGCAGATAGAAAATGAGGCGATTCGCCATCTGGTGCAGCAGCAGTGCGAGTGCGGGCTGCACGTGGTGACCGACGGTGAGTTTCGCCGCGCGTGGTGGCACTTTGATTTCTTTGACGGTTTACAGGGCGTTGAGCGCTACGATTCAGAAAAAGGTATCCAGTTCAACGGGGTACAGACCAAAGCGCACGGGGTTCGCGTCACCGGTAAACTGGCCTTCGGCGATCACCCGATGCTGGAAGATTTTCGCTATCTGAAGAGCGTCAGCGGCAGCGCGCAGCCGAAAATGACCATTCCCAGCCCGAGCGTGCTTCACTTCCGCGGCGGGCGCAAAGATATCGACGCGACGGTATATCCGGACCTCGCCGACTATTTCGATGACCTGGCGACCACCTGGCGCGACGCCATTCGCGCCTTCTACGATGCGGGCTGCCGCTATTTACAGCTCGATGACACCGTCTGGGCCTACCTGTGCTCTGATGAACAGCGTCAGCAGGTTCGCGATCGCGGCGAAGATCCGGATGAACTGGCGCGCATTTATGCCCGCGTCCTGAATAAGGCACTGGAAGGGAAGCCGGAGGATCTGACCGTTGGCCTGCACGTGTGTCGCGGTAACTTCCGCTCGACCTGGATCTCCGAGGGCGGCTACGAGCCGGTAGCCGAAGTGCTGTTCGGCGGCGTTAACATCGACGCGTTTTTCCTCGAATATGATAACGACCGCTCCGGCGACTTCGCGCCGCTGCGCTATATTCGTCCCGGCCATCAGCAGGTGGTGCTGGGGCTGATCACCACTAAAAACGGCGAGCTGGAAAACCCGGAAGGCGTGAAGGCTCGCCTGCGGGAAGCGGCGCAGTACGTCCCGCTGGCGCAGATCTGCCTCAGCCCGCAGTGCGGCTTTGCCTCCACCGAAGAGGGGAATTCCCTGACGGAAGCCCAGCAGTGGGACAAAGTCCGCCTGGTTACCGGCATCGCCGCACAGGTCTGGTAATCTCTTCATAGCGCAGCGTTGCACTATTTTAAGGCAACGCGGCGCACTCCCTTTTATTTCCCCCATATTCCGCCGCGCTTTCAGGCTATTTCGCAACCTGGCATTGTTTTTGCCTTATCACTTCCGGTTAGTCGTTAATTCATTTTTTGTCTTTGCGCTATTCAGGAGTGACACACATGCAGCGTCGTACATTATTAAAAGCTTTTGCTCTCTCCGCCTCTGTTATCAGCATGGGCTTCTCCCTGCAGGTTTATGCCGCCGACACCATTAAAGTCGGCATTATGCACTCGCTTTCCGGGACGATGGCGATTTCTGAAACCCCGCTGAAAGATGTTGCCCTGATGGCTATCGACGACATCAACGCCAAAGGCGGCGTGCTGGGTAAAAAACTGGAACCTGTCGTGGTGGACCCGGCGTCAAACTGGCCGCTGTTCGCCGAAAAAGCACGGCAGCTGCTGACCCAGGATAAGGTGGCGGCGGTGTTCGGCTGCTGGACCTCCGTATCGCGTAAATCGGTTCTGCCGGTGTTTGAAGAGCTGAACGGTCTGCTCTTCTACCCGGTACAGTACGAAGGCGAAGAGATGTCGCCGAACGTGTTCTACACCGGCGCGGCGCCAAACCAGCAGGCAATTCCGGCGGTGGAATACCTGCTGAGCGAAGACGGCGGCGGGGCGAAACGCTTCTTCCTGCTGGGTACCGACTACGTCTATCCGCGCACCACCAACAAAATTCTCCGCGCTTTCCTGCATGCCAAAGGGATTCAGGATAAAGATATCGAAGAAGTCTATACCCCGTTCGGCTACAGCGACTATCAGACTATCGTCGCCAACATCAAGAAATTTTCCGCCGGCGGCAAAACGGCGGTGGTTTCTACCATCAACGGCGATTCCAACGTCCCGTTCTATAAAGAGCTGGCCAACCAGGGCCTGAAAGCGACAGACGTGCCGGTGGTGGCTTTTTCCGTGGGCGAGGAGGAGCTACGCGGCATTGATACCAAACCGCTGGTGGGCAACCTCGCGGCGTGGAACTACTTTGAATCCGTTGATAACCCAACCAACAAACAGTTTGTCGCCGATTATCGCGCGTACGCCAAAGCCCACAAGCTGCCGAACGCCGATACCGTCGTAACCAATGATCCGATGGAAGCGACGTGGGTTGGCCTGCACATGTGGGCGCAGGCGGTGACCAAAGCGGGCACCACCGATGTGGACAAAGTGCGCGAAGCGATGGCCGGGCAAACCTTTAAGGCGCCGTCAGGCTTTACCCTGACCATGGATGCCACTAACCACCATCTGCATAAACCGGTGATGATCGGCGAAATCGAAAGCAACGGCCAGTTTAACGTGGTCTGGCAGACCGAAGAACCGGTACGCGCCCAGCCGTGGAGCCCGTGGATTGCCGGTAATGACAAAAAGCCGGATCACCCGGTGAAAACCGCCAGCAACTAAGCGCCAGACCCCGGCGCTGCGCCGGGGTGATTGACTCAGTCCTCCGGGCCCAAAGCCCGGATTTCCCCGAAAAGGAGAACGACCATGAACGCATTGCGCCTCATGTGTTACTTCGCGCTGCTCATGGTATTGCTACCGTGGCGGGCGCAGGCAGCGGACGCCGACGATTTTGTGGCGGCCAATCGCAGCCAGCAGGCTCAGCTGCTTGAACGGTGGGCCGCCGCGCCCGAAGCCTCACGTTTACCGCTGCTGCGGGCGCTGAAGAGCGAAACATTACAATCGGACAGCGGCGGTCATGCGTTCAGCAAGCAGGGGGAAACGCTGCTGGCGCTGGGCGCGGTTGCGGCGCCCGAGGGGGGGACAAAACCGGTACGCCTGACCAACCGCCTGCGTAACCTGGCGGCAGGCGCGCTGGCGACGCATTTACTGGTAAGTGACAACGTCACAGAAAGGGCGGCGGCGGTGAAAACCCTACAGCGCGAAGCGACGCCCGAGATGGCGGGTCTGCTTCAGCAGCGTCTGACGGCGGAAAGCGACGGCGCGGTGAAATCGCAGCTGGAAATTGCGCTGGCCCGTTTACAGCTTGCCAGCCCGCAGCCCGCGCAGAGGCTGGCGGCCATCGCGCTGCTCGGCCACTCCGGCGACCCGGAAACCCAGGCGCTGTTGACGCCGTATACCGATGCGCAACATGAGCCAGACCCGGCGATTCGCGCGGCGGCCCAGGAGAGCCTGAGCAAAATCCAGCATCGCCTGCTGCTGGGCGATCTTCTCGGCCAGGCTTTTATGGGCCTGTCCCTCGGCTCGGTCCTGCTGCTCGCCGCGCTCGGCCTGGCCATCACCTACGGTCTGCTGGGGGTGATCAATATGGCCCACGGTGAGATGCTGATGATTGGCGCCTACAGCTGCTGGCTGGTGCAGCAGGCGCTGGCCCAGCTGGCTCCGCAGTGGCTGGCCTTCTATCCGCTGATTGCGCTGCCGGTGGCATTCCTGATCACCGGTGGTATTGGTATGGCGCTGGAACGCACCGTGATCCGCCATCTCTACGGGCGCCCGCTGGAGACGCTACTCGCCACGTGGGGCATCAGCCTGATGCTCATCCAACTGGTGCGAATGCAGTTCGGCGCGCAGAACGTTGAAGTCGCCAATCCGGCGTGGCTCTCCGGCGGCGTGCAGGTTCTGCCGAATCTCATCCTGCCGTGGAACCGTCTGGCGGTGCTGGCCTTTGTGCTACTGGTGCTGCTCTTCACCTGGCTGACGCTGAACAAGACCCGGCTGGGGATGAACGTGCGGGCGGTGACGCAAAACCGCGCGATGGCGGCCTGCTGCGGCGTGCCGACCGGGCGCGTCGATATGCTGGCGTTTGGCCTCGGCTCGGGGATTGCCGGGCTGGGCGGCGTCGCGCTGTCGCAGCTCGGCAACGTCGGGCCGGAGCTGGGCCAGGGCTATATTATCGACTCCTTCCTCGTGGTGGTGCTCGGCGGCGTTGGGCAGCTGGCCGGCAGCGTGGCGGCGGCGTTCGGTCTTGGCATCTTTAACAAAATCCTTGAACCGCAGATGGGGGCCGTGCTGGGCAAAATCCTGATCCTGGTCTTGATTATCCTGTTTATCCAGAAACGTCCCCAGGGACTGTTCGCCCTCAAAGGGAGGGTTATTGACTGATGAGCCAACCTATTACCTTAACGCTGGCGCGTAAAGCGCCGCGCCCGCTACGCTGGCTCGGCGTCGTGCTGCTGCTGGGGCTGTTGAGTATGCCGTTTCTGGCGCTGCTGCCGGCCACGCATCCGCTGGCGGTCTCCACCTGGCTGCTGACGCTGACCGGCAAGATCCTCTGCTACGCCATTGTCGCCGTGGCGCTGGATTTGGTCTGGGGCTATGCCGGGATGCTCTCGCTCGGCCACGGGATCTTTTTTGCCCTCGGCGGCTACGCCATGGGCATGTACCTGATGCGCCAGGCGGCGGGCGACGGATTACCGGCCTTTATGTCGTTTTTATCGTGGAGCGAACTGCCGTGGTTCTGGTGGGGCACCCAGCATTTCGCCTGGGCCATGCTGCTGGTGGTGCTGGTGCCCGGTCTGCTGGCCCTGGTGTTCGGCT
>OFCL01000173.1_pt1 | contig 38349 bp, 35 predicted proteins | sample 1520811 | NCBI WGS metagenome assembly OFCL01 (sample SAMEA2699030, study PRJEB24076) | metagenome | biome: Human gut stool | place: Spain | collected 2012-03-22 | reverse complement strand
CGGGTGGTTTATCTGTTTCGCACCTTCGGAGCGAAACGGACTTAAAGTCACATAATAAAAAGTTGAGAGATATCTCCCAACTTCTATAAATCTTAGTAATTCCAAGCTGACAACCCTTGTGCGTTATAGGCATTCAAGGCTGATTGAATTTGATCCTCAACCGTTACAGTAGAGCCCCATCCTGGCATTGTTTGAAAAAGACCTGATGCTCCTGAACTATTTGCTACAGTATGGTCACCATTTGATTCACGCGCAATAATCGACTCCCAAGTTGACTGTGAAACTCCAGTTGCTGCTGCCATCTGTGCTGCTGCATAAGAACCGATTTCTCCTGCAGTGTTACCATTTGAGAGAACAACTGACCCACTACCACTTGCAACAACCGAAGGAGCTGTTATAGTATTTTGAGTCGACGTAGTATCAGTACTCGTTGTAGTAGTGCTTTTAGTAGCAGTATATGACTGAGACTTTTCAGCTGCTTCTACCGCTTCTCCTGTTGTTTCTGACTGAGGCTTACTTTCTTCAACCTTTTCTTTATTAGCCTTATTATCTTTACTTGAGCTAATTTCTGTTGATTTTACTAAATCTGCTGTCGATTCTGACGTTGTTGATGCTGTTGAAGGCGCTGGAGTAACAGAATCTGAAAATGCGTTAACCAACCCTTTATTAACTAACGTAGAGAGTGATACTCCCAGAATGACAATAAAACTTGTTACAATTGCCACTGGTACCGCCAATGATTTCTTTGCTGCTAATTTGATACGGCGTCCCTTATAACTTTTTTTAAACATAAATCCCTCCTAGCTAATTCTAGTTACATTCATCATAACCTAGTAATATTACTGCCGATTATTTGTATTATGTCTAATGTTACAATGACTTATCATTTTAATAAAAAAACGCCAAAAATCTGGCATTTTTTCCTTATTTGTATGATGTTTTACAAGTTTTCCTCATAAGTCAGTAATAATGATTTAGTACCAACCATGAGCATTCCAGAAAGCAAGAGCTGCTGTCCATGAACCATAACGGCTTGCTACATAATTATCTGCTACCTTTTCTTGATTTTCAGGAGACAAGTCTCCGTTCAAATATGATGATGCTAATTGGTAACGTCCATAATATTGCCCATTTTGAGCTGTATAGCTACCGCTTGACTCACGTTGTGCGATTTCTTCTTTAGCTGCTGCCTCTGAAGAAGAAAGAGTTGTATTGGTTGCTTGAGTATCTTCACTTTGTGTGGACTCTGTTGATTGTGTTGATTCAACAGCTGCTTCTGTTGTAGCTGAAGGTTCTGCTGGCTCTTCAGTGGTTTCATTAATCGTTAAGTTTTGACCAATAGAAATCTTATTAGCATCTTGAATGCCATTTCTTGAGACGATTTCGTCCACTGTCGTACCATTCTTCTTAGCAATAGCTGAAAGGGTATCTCCTTTTTGAACTGTGTAAGTTTCTGCATTAGCTAAAGCTGTTGCCCCAAGCGTTGCCACTGTAACAAGTCCAAAAAGACCCAATTTTTTAGTGTTAGATGTATTCTTTGTTTGCATGATGATGCTCCTCTATCTATTTATAGTCCAATCCATACTAGTCAAAGTTATTAAATTATTTTATTTATGACCAATGGGTTAATCACCTGGCTTATTCTCTATAGGGAATTTTTAATCCAGATTAAGCTGAAGAACTATAACCATATATCTATAATACTGTGCAAATATAACATCCTCTTGTTAGGGATATTAAAAATATTACAGGTAGTTTAGGATTAGACGAAAAAGAACGCCTACGTAGACGTTCTTAAAATACTTATAGGTCTTAAGACCTACTTTTTATTCATTTTTACGAATTAACTCTTAAGATAAAAAAGTATTAACCCTAAAGTTACAATAGCAGCAATTGACAAGGTATCTCGACCGTTCCATAAAAGTCGACGATATCTTGTTCGCCCCTCACCACCTTGATAACCTCTGGCTTCCATAGCTATAGCCAGAGCATCTGCTCGTTTAAAGCTAGATGCAAATAAAGGAACTAAGATTGGTATAATTGACCGAACCTTTTGAATAATATTTCCTTCACCAAAATCAACACCACGCGCCTTCTGAGCATTCATAATACGCGTTGTATCGTCCATCAAGGTTGGTACAAAACGTAAACTCAAAGATAACATTAGACCAATTTCATGTGCCGGTACTTTAAAAATAGTCAGCGGTTTTAAAAGTAACTCTACTGCATCAGATAAACTTAACGGCGTGGTTGTTAGAGTAAGTAAGGTGGAAAAACTAATAATGAGTATAAACCTGAGAAATATCATCCAACCTTGATTTAAACCAACTTCCGTAATCTTAAAAAAGCCGATGGACCAAAGCACACTCCCTCTTGTATTGAAGAAAACTTGGAACAGGGTAGAGAATAATATAATCCAAATCATCGGTTTAATACCACCCAAAAAGAAACTAAGCTTAATTTTAGACAAGAAAACCAAGAAAAGTGTAAATAAAGTTATTACAGCATAAGTTAAGGGATTATTAGCCCAAAAGATAATAACAATATAAATCAGCATGGATAATAATTTACTTCTAGGATCTAATCGGTGTATAAAAGAATCACCAACAATATAACGTCCAATAATTAACTTATCCATGAACCAACACCTCTACGAATTCCTCTATTGTAATAGGAAGACTTTCAAAGCTATAACCTTTTTCTTGTAATTCTAGCGCGAACTCTGTGATTTTAGGAACACCTAACTGCTTTTCTTTGAGAAAAGTGACTTTTTGAAAAACATCTTTAGGAGTTCCCGACAACACTAGTTGCCCTTTTTCCATAACATTCACAGCTGTCGCATAATCGGCAACATCATCCATCAAGTGAGTAACTAAAACAATCGTCATTCCAGAAAGATGTAACTCCTTAAAGAGAGACATCAATTCCTTCCGGCCCTGTGGATCTAGACCGGCAGTCGGTTCATCCAGCACTAGAATATCTGGTTGCATAGCTAGAATTCCTGCGATGGCAACACGTCGCATTTGTCCCCCTGATAAATCAAAAGGATTCTGTCCATGAAACTCTTCCGGGAGTCCAACTAATTTTAGACTTTCAATAGCACGTTGTTCTGCTTCTTCCTTAGAAACTCCGAAATTTTGAGGTCCAAAGGCAACATCTTCTAAAACAGTCTCTGCAAATAACTGACTTTCTGGAAATTGAAAAACTAAACCTACCTTCTTACGAATTGGTTTTATGTCCTTATTCTTTGATTGACTGGTTATGATCGTATCATCAACGTGAACCTGACCACTAGTGGGTAAATAAAGACCATTCAAGAGCTGCATAATAGTAGATTTACCACTTCCTGTATGTCCAATAAAGGCTGTATATGAACCATCTTTTATCGTCGTCGTCATATCAAAAAGGGCACGCCCCTCAAAAGGAGTACCCGCTTGATAGATATAACTTACATTTTCGAGAGAGATTCCCATAATTGTTCTACCAATTCCTTTTCTGTCAGATAGTCTTCACAATCTATCAGACCTTTATTTCTTAGCTTTTTAGTTAATAATGCACTAAAAGGGATATCCAAACCTAAGTCAACTAACTCTGAGCCTCTACTAAATAGTTCACGAGGACTTGAAACAGACTCCACTTTACCTTTTTTCAAAACCAAAACACGGTCACTCAAAGCGACCTCATCGAGATCATGAGTAATTGATAAAACAGTCATTCCGTATTCTTTACGAATAGCTTTAATAGATTGAATCAATTCCTGGCGACCCTCTGGATCAAGCATGCTAGTTGCCTCATCCAAAATCAAAATAGATGGTCTCATAGCTACAATACCTGCGATAGCCACACGTTGTTTTTGACCTCCAGATAATCTAGCTGGCTCTCTATCCTTAAATTCTGACATTCCTACAAATTCCAGAGCCTCTTGAACTCTTGAAGCCATTTCTTCATAGGGAACACCTTTATTTTCAAGACCAAAAGCAACATCGTCTTCAACAGTTGCCCCAACAAATTGATTGTCTGGATTTTGAAAGACCATACCAATCTTATCACGTATATCCCAGACGTTCTCTTCTGTTAATTCTTGACCATCAACGATAATCTGCCCAGACTCTGCCACTAATAGTCCGTCAATAAGACGTGCTGTCGTGGATTTTCCAGATCCGTTATGGCCTACAATGGATAACCATTCCCCACGTTTCACGTGAAACGATACATCATTCAGGGTATAGGAGGTTTGATCTTGATTATATTTAAATTTTAAATTTTTTATTTCAATCATTTGTTTATCGTACTACTTAAATGTGTCCTTAAACAAGAAACCTGCACCCTTGAAATAATCATAGCCTGAGTAAATCGTAAAGAATAAAGCTACATACAGCATGATTGTCCCTACAAAATGTACGTGACACAATAATAAAATGATAGATAACATCTGAGTCACTGTCTTAATCTTACCAGGCATAGCTGCAGCGAGAACTGTACCACCGTTTTCGACTAACAAAAGACGAAGTCCTGTAACTGCCAACTCCCGACAGATGATAACTGAAACAACCCAAGCAGGAGCTTGATTAATACCTACTAGCATAATAAAAGCTGACATTACCAACATTTTATCCGCTAAAGGATCTGCAAATTTCCCAAAATTAGTAACAACATGCCATTTTCGTGCCAAATAGCCATCTAAATAATCTGTAATACTGGCAATAGCAAAGACAACTGCTGCAGCAATATGCATCACATTGCTCGACGCAAGTGATGTCATCAATAAAAAGATGGGAATTAAGACAATTCTAGCAAGTGTCAATAAGTTAGGTAAATTTTCTTTTTTAAACATTTCTTCTCGATTCTATTGGATTCTTAATGTTAGGTAGCTAGGTGTATTTTGATCTAGTTGAAATAAATCAAGTGACTCCCCATTTACCTTTAGATTAACTTTTTAAGATTGAGCGATAATAATTTGAGTTGTTTTGATTTTATCAGAAAAATCTAGAGAGTATTTTGATTCATTCGTTTTTGAAAGATAATAACTCTCTGAAGTATCTGAGTTGTCTACAGAAAACCATGTATCGTTACTATTTTCTGATAACTCCACTTCTAAAACTACTGAAGATTTTACATTGGAGAAATCAACCATTAATTGATTTCCTTAAGTTGTCGTTGTAACATTGGCCCCCGATACTGTAACCTCAGAAATGCTTCGAGACGACTTAGCTCCACCTACAATTGATAAGTGATTAACTGTAGAGATCGTATTGAGTTTAATCACCTGAGGTTGATTAGAGAGGTGTCTAATAATAATATATCCAACTGAACAGATGATAAGTAATGAAACCGCACTCAGAATTAGTAAAGGTAGATAGTTAGACTTTCTTTTTTCTTCACGTTTATGCTTTAAAAAGCGTGACATGGGAGCTTTAGCAGCTAAGGTATCTTCCTTACGTTCAACTGGTTTCTTCTCTTTTTTTAGTTTTTGCTCATTCTGTCTCTGCTCCTCAAACAGACGTTTTCCATCTAAACCAACCGAAGTGGCATACTTTTCAAGCGCCTCTTGCTGAATGTCCTCTGGCAAAGCTTTAAGTTGATCCATTTCCATAGCCAGAAGAAACTGAGCTTCGACTCCAGAAATTTTTTCTACATCATATAAACTTAACTCTTTCTTTATACGCGCTGCACGTAGTTGCTCACCTAGAGAGTGTAACTTCATTTTTCCCCTTTCTAATATTCTTCTTTGTTTTCGTGTCTCTATTATAGCAAATAATCACTTATTTAGGGAAGACAACAAAATCGGTAATCTCCATATTTGAGAGATAGTGATTCAAAAAATCCTTCAACTCCTTGGAAGTAATGCCCATCAGTTCCTGACCAAAATCAAAGTATGTTTTATCATTCTCAAAATAAGCTAGATATTGGCTTCCTAAATTCTGGATATTGTCTAGACTACGTAAAAATTCACCATACAAAGCTTTCTTTTGCAAATCCAATGCCTCATCCGTCAACAGTCTTTTTTTATCTGCCGACGTCATCACTTGACGAATTAAGCTTGACATACGGATAGGTTCTGCAGTGCCCATAGTCATAATGACAAATGAATATCTACTAGATACCTCATATTCAATTGACACAGACTCATCTATTTTTCCTTCAGCATACCATTTTTGGTAATAAGGAGATGTCCAGCCAAACAGTAAATTAAACAATAACTGTACCAGTATGTTTTCTCTCATACGATTATCAGTAAAAGGAACACTCTTAAAACCAATGGCTAGCTTTGAGATGAAAATCTCCATTTGAAGACTATCTAATTTTTGGACATCTGACTCAATGGGGTTCTTTTCTTTTTCAACTATTCTCTCAGGTAGTGTAAACTCGCTTTGTTTTTCATTGACAAAAGTGTAAATATCTTCAACATCAAAATCACCTACCAAGACGAGATGACAGTTTGCTGGTCTGTAAAAGCAGTCAAAATTATCTTCCAAGTCATTTACAGTAATTTTTTCAATGCTATCAACACTTCCAGCAATGTCTCGCCCTAATATAGTATTAGGATACAAACTTTGTAAACAACCCAAATATACTCTATAATCAGGATCATCCTGATACATATTTATTTCTTGTTCAATAATTCTTTTTTCATGGTTGACAGCATCTTCGGAACTTGTAAACTTCGATGTAAACTTTAATAAAAGTTCTAAAGACTCCTCAAAGTGATCAAGGGTAGAGAAATAATATGTTGTCTTATCCAAGGTTGTAAAAGCATTGACATCAGCTCCAAGCTTGACAAAATCCAATGTCACATCCCTTCCCTGCTCATCCTCAAATAGCTTGTGTTCAAGAAAATGAGCAATACCTGCAGGATAAGATTGTAACTCACCATCAATATAAAAGTGATTATCTAGCGCCCCAAAATTCGTTGACAGAAAGGCGGCTTTTTCTAAAAATCCTTTTTTCTTAATAATTGATAAAGACATACCATTATCTAAAATTGCTGAATAAACTTCTTCATCAATTTTTTGATAATAACGTTTCTTCAAAGCAGGCATTCTAAGACACTCCTTCTAAAAAGAACAAACTCTGTAGCTTAACTTGACGTGCTACACGGCAAACATCTTTTTTAGTAACCTTCTCAATCTCATCTAGCCAATTCTCCAATGAAAGACTTTTATCACCAAAAATCACCTTATTAAAACGTTGTTCCACTAATGTTAAGGAATGATCTTCAGAGAGTAGGGCATTCATTCGTATGATTTTTTTGGTTTGATTCAGTAGAGAACTTGAAAAACGTCCTAATTTAATGTAATTCAATTCTCTACTAATTCCTCGCATAGCCTGATTTCTATTAGATTTTTCAATTCCAGCGTAAACTTCCAGTAAACCTGTAAAGATATCAAATTGACTACTAATTGAATAAGCCAATCCTTCCTTTTCTCGAAGTGTTGTAAACAAGACTGAATGGGCAAATTCACCGAACATGGCATTTAATACAATTAAAGCAAAGTAATGTTTATCTCCATATTGACACGGAAATTGGTACCCTAGATGTAAAATAGATTGACTACTCTGTCTAGGTTCTATCTTTTCTTTCACAACATTGACATAAGGTTGACTATAGCTGAACTGTAAATCAACTTGACGTCCTTCCAAAGGAAAACGATGTAAAGCTTGGAGTACTTGATAATCATCAAATTCTCCAACCATAAAGATATCAATACGATCTCTTGTCAACATACTTTGAAATTCTTGATAAGCTGTAAACGAGGTCTCTGCTTCAACAAGTTCTGCTTGACCATATTTTGGAACTTTCAAGCCCTCGTTTACAAAATAAAGCTCTCTTCCTTTAACTTCACTGTAATAGTAATTATTTTCTGTGTCAACATCCAGGTAGGTCATTAAATTTTGTTTTTCTATATCAAATACTTTATTTTGGTATTGAGCTACCCTTGACAGTGGCTTGTAAAGACACTCTTTCAAAAAACCTAGCACTTCCCAAAATAATCCATCATTCGTAGGGATAAAGGCATCTTTCAGATATGTCAACTCGATGTCAACACTATGTGTCAATCCTTTAGTTGACACTCTAGTTGACAACTGTGTTCCATAAAGAGAAGCTAGTCTCTCTTTAAAAGACTGTACTGTTGGATACGTCTGATTGGCTGTAGCCAACATTTGTGAAACTAGGGCTCGTTTAGCAATTGTTTGTTTATTCAAAGAACCTGTCATTCGAAAAACAATACGATTAGTTTTATATTTTTGTGTTGGAATGAAGTGTACATAGACACCATCAGCAATTTTCATTGATAACCTCTAAAAAGTTTATGCTTCCAATTATACCATTTTTATGCTATCTTATCTCAAGAGAAAGTTGAGGTACTATGGAATATAAATTATTTGATGAATACATCACACTACAAGCACTTTTAAAAGAATTAAGTATCATTCATAGTGGCGGAGCTATTAAAGGTTTCTTGGCTAAGAATACCGTTTTATTCAATGGTGAGGATGAAAAACGTCGTGGAAAAAAACTTCGTTATGGAGATGTTATTACCATTCCGTCTAAGGAACTTGAAATAACGATTGTAGCTCCTACTACAAATGAAATTGAAAAACATCAAAAAGCAGTCGCTGAAAAAGCACGTGTTGCTGCCATTGTTAAAAAAATGAATCAGGATAATAAAAAGAAACAAAAAGCACATCCGTCAAAAGAAAGCAATAAAACTAAACGAAATCCCGTTCGTTTCCCAGGAACCTAACTATGTGGCTCGAAAAAATTGATATTCAACACTTTAGAAATTATACTGAAGCCTCTGTGAGCTTCTCACCTCATCTCAATATTTTTCTTGGTCGCAATGCTCAAGGAAAAACAAATATTCTTGAGGCTATCTATTTTCTAGCATTGACACGTAGTCATCGGACCCGCTCAGATAAAGAACTAATTCAATTTCAGCAAAATACTCTAAAACTGAACGGCATCGTGCATCGTCATAGTGGTAAGCTACCTCTGGAAATCAGTTTATCTAATAAAGGACGCATAACAAAGGTTAACCACCTCAAACAAGCTAAATTATCCGATTATATCGGTCACATGACAGTGATTCTCTTTGCTCCTGAGAATTTACAACTTGTAAAAGGATCTCCAAGCCTAAGGCGTAAATTTATAGATATTGATTTAGGACAGATTAAGCCTGTTTATCTCTCAGACCTATCAAGTTATAATCATGTACTCAAACAACGTAATGCCTATCTCAAATCTACTGACAATGTAGACATTAATTTCCTCTCAGTGTTAGATGAACAGCTTTCCGATTTTGGAACACGAGTTATCGAACATAGACTAGAATTTATCAAGCAATTAGAGGAGGAGGCCGATAGACATCATAGTAACCTCTCAAATCAGATAGAGCGCCTTAAAATTTCCTACGAATCTAATATCCCACTGGAAAATAACAACGTTATTCGCGAATCATTTTTAACCACGTTAAAGCAAAATCACAAAAGAGATATCTTCAAAAAGAACACTGGTGTTGGTCCGCATAGGGATGATTTAACATTTTACATTAATGACATGAACGCATCTTTCGGTAGTCAGGGGCAGCAACGTAGTCTCATACTTTCTTTAAAAATGGCTGAGATTGCTCTGATAAAAAAAGTAACAGGTGAATTTCCTATTCTTCTCCTCGATGATGTCATGAGTGAGCTTGACAACCACCGTCAACTTAAACTGTTAGAAAGTATTGGCGAAGAGGTTCAAACCTTCATGACGACAACTTCACTTGATCATCTGAGTAACCTACCACCTGATTTAAAGACCTTCTTAGTTAAGAACGGTAATATTTATGAAAAACAAGTCGATTAAACGACTTGTTTTTCTATTTTTTGGTAATTAACACATGTGACAAGCATCACCCAACAAGTTGTAAATTATTTTCGCCTGAACCCTTTTATCAAAAACTATACTCACGTAAATATGTTGTAAACTTATTGTAAAGGTTCCTGTACACAAAAAGTACTTATCTGAGATAAGTACTTTTATGTTTATTAATGAGCTGAGTAGTTAGGTGCCTCGTTGGTAATTTGAACATCGTGAGGGTGACTTTCAATAAGTCCTGCACCTGACATTTCAACAAACTGAGCTTTGTCATGTAAAGCTTGGATATCTTCTGCTCCTGTATAACCCATACCTGCACGTATACCACCAATCAATTGGAATACGATATCAGCAGCAGAACCTTTATAAGCTACACGGCCTTCAATTCCTTCTGGAACAAGTTTATTCGCTTCATTAACTGCACCTTGGAAGTAACGATCGCTTGATCCCTTCTTCATCGCTGCAATTGATCCCATACCACGGTAAGATTTGTATTTACGTCCTTGGAAGATCTCAGTTTCACCTGGTGCTTCATCAGTACCAGCAAACATAGAACCAAGCATTACAGCATTACCACCTGCTGCGAGAGCTTTTACAATATCACCTGAGTATTTGATACCGCCATCAGCAATGATTGTTTTTCCGTATTCACGCGCAACGCTTGCAGCATCGTAAATAGCAGTGACTTGAGGAACACCTACACCAGCAACTACACGTGTTGTACAAATAGAACCTGGTCCGATACCTACTTTAACGACATCGACACCTGCTTCATAAAGTGCACGCGCACCTTCAGCTGTTGCAATATTTCCTGCAATCAAAGTACGGTCTGGGAAGTGGGCACGAATTTCAGCAATTTTACGAAGAACTCCTGCTGAATGACCATGTGCAGTATCAATAACAATAGCATCTGCCCCTGCTTCAAAGAGAGCTTCTGCACGTTCAAAAGTATCAGAAGTAACCCCAACAGCACCCGCTACCAAAAGACGACCAAATTCATCCTTAGCTGCATTAGGAAACTCAATAACTTTTTCGATATCCTTAATAGTAATGAGTCCTGACAAACGACCTTCTTCATCAACTAAAGGCAACTTTTCAATGCGGTGCTCATGAAGAATACTTTCAGCTGTCTCAAGATCTGTTCCAACTGGAGCAGTGACTAATTTCTCAGAAGTCATATGTTCTGAAATTTTTGTATCGTAATTAGAAATAAAACGCATATCACGGTTTGTGATAATACCAACCAATTTACGATTTTCAAGTGTCTCAACAATTGGAACTCCTGAAATACGGTAACGTTGCATCAACTCTTCAGCTTCAGCAACTTTATGTTCTGGTGTTAAGAAGAATGGATCAATGATGACACCATTTTCAGAGCGTTTTACTTTGCGAACTTCTTCAGCTTGTTCCGCAATAGACATGTTTTTGTGAATAACACCCAAGCCACCTGCACGAGCAATTGAGATAGCCATCTTACTATCTGTCACTGTATCCATGGCTGCAGTGATAATTGGAATATTTAATGTCAAATTTTTAGCTAATTTCGTCTTCAAGTTGACGTTGTTTGGTAGAACATGACTTTCCGCAGGAATAAGCAATACGTCATCAAAAGTGTAACCTTTTTTCAAGAATTTAGTGTCCCAATTTGACATTATAATCGTCCTCTTTTCTCAAAGTTTTGAGGTACAAAAACCCCAGTCTATTTTTTAATTGATAATATCATATCATGCTAAACAGATTTGTCAACAGATTTCGCACCAGATTATAAGAAAACCTTTTTCCAAATAAAAATAGGGGTCCAGATTATCTGGAGTCCCTATTTTTATTTCTTAGAAATAATTAATTCCCATTGCTTCTTTTACTTCTGCCAATGTTTGTCCAGCAACTTCACGCGCTGCTTGACTTCCGTTTTCAAGCATATGGAAAACTTCCCCCATATCCTTGGCATACTCTAAACGACGTTCACGAATTGGAGTCAACTCACGTTCTAAAATTTCTAGAAGATAACGTTTTGTTTTCACATCTCCCAAACCACCGCGCTGATAATGTTCCTTCATTTCAGCAATTGTAACAGCATCCTCTTCGCGACCAAAGATATCAAGATAATGGAAAACCATATTACCTTCGATTTGGCCTGGATCTTCCACACGAATATGATTTGGATCAGTATACATGCTCATTACTTTTTTACGAACAGTATCCTCATCATCTGAAAGGAAGATTCCATTCCCTAAGGATTTAGACATCTTAGCATTACCATCTAGACCTGGGAGGCGTCCTGCAGCTTCATTTTCAGGGTAGATTCCCTCTGGCTCAACCAAAATATCACAATTATAAGTATGATTGAAGCTACGTGCAATTTCACGTGTCTGCTCAATCATTGGCTTTTGGTCATTACCGACAGGAACATAATTTGCTTTAAAGGCCGTGATATCAGCTGCCTGAGAAATTGGATAAACTAGAAAGCCTGTTGGAATCGATTCTCCAAAGCCTTTTTGAGCAATTTCCGTCTTAACCGTTGGGTTACGCTCTAAACGTGCCAATGAAACTAGGTTCATGTAATACATAGTCAACTCAGCCAACTCAGGAATCTGACTTTGAATGAAAATGGTTGACTTCGCTGGATCCAATCCTACAGAAAGATAATCTAAAGCAACATTTCCAATCGATTCTTTGATGATTTCTGACTCTTTTGCGTGATCCGTAAGAGCTTGCTGATCAGCCAAGAAGACAAACATGTTATATTTATCTTCGTTTTGTAAAAGGACACGATTTTTTAAACTACCAACATAGTGTCCTAGATGAAGTTTCCCTGTTGGACGGTCTCCCGTCAAAATAATAGGTTTCGCCATGTAATTACCTCTCTAATACAAAAAATCCCCACGCAAAAATATGCGTGAGGGCGTTAATCACTTTTGATACGCGGTACCACCTCAGTTGATAACTCTTTGTAAAGCTATCATCTCAAAACTTCTCAACAAAGAAGTTGCACGGTAAGGGGTGCCAAACCTAACGTTTATGTGTTCACGTTACTCGTCAATTTTCCTCAGCCCATTCATTCCACCTTCATACTGGTTTACACCTACCACCAGCTCTCTAAAAAAGAAAGGAAGAATTACTCTTCTGATGACTATTATTCTACATTGTTTTATCTATTTTTGTCAAGATTATGTCTATAGTTTCACGTGAAACACAACCTCAGATACAACCAGAATAGTCATTACTTGACGGAAACTTAAAAAGACTTGATAATAAGAATATCATTTCTAGGAGATAATATATGAAACGTCGAATAATAGACATACTTTTAGTTACACTCGGTTCTTTTATTGCTGCGGTTAGCTATAACTCACTTTTAGTTAAGAATAATATTGCTTCAGGTGGTGTCGGAGGGCTAGCCATTAGTTTAAATGCCCTTTTTGGTTGGAATAATGCTAACTTCGTCTTAGCAACAACCATCCCTTTGTTAATTTTATGTTGGTGCTTCCTTGGCCGCGAAGTTCTCCTAAAAACTTTCTATGGGTCTCTTGTCTTCCCAACTTTTATCAAATTAACTGAGGGCTTACCTACACTCACCAAACAACCTTTGTTGGCTGCTATTTTTGGTGGGATTGTATTAGGGTTAGGACTAGGAATAGTCTTTTATGGAAATTCCTCAACTGGAGGAACTGGAATTATCACGCAAATTCTCAACAAGTATACACCACTCCCGCTAGGAATGGTACTACTTATTGTCGATGGAATCATTGTCGCAATCAGTGCCATTGCCTTTCCTCCTGATACTGTTATGTATTCCATTCTCTCACTTGGAGTTGTTTCTCTTACAATTGATAAAATGATGGTCGGACTCAATTCATCACGAAATCTTCTAATCATTTCGCAAAATAGTGAACAAATCCTAAACTACATCACTAGAGTCGCTGATCGAGGAGCAACAAAAATCCCAATTCTTGGTGGACATACCGGACATGCACAGAACATGATTATGACTACCTTGTCAACTCGTGAGGTTCCAAAAGTTCAAGGAGAAATCCAAAAAATAGATGAAACTGCCTTTATCGTCATTGTTCCTGCTTCTACAGTTATGGGACGTGGATTTAGCCTCCAAAAAGATTACCAAAGAGTTCCAAATGACTTTATTAATCCCTTGTAAAATCAATTGAAATAAAGTCTAATTTCTCGTAAAATAGTAGTTAAGAATAAAAATAAAGGATATTATATGCTTACTGTATCAGATGTATCGCTTCGTTTTAGCGATCGTAAACTTTTTGATGATGTTAACATTGCCTTCACGCCAGGTAATACTTACGGTCTTATCGGTGCTAATGGTGCTGGTAAATCCACTTTTTTGAAAATTTTAGCTGGTGATATTGAACCAACAACAGGACATATCTCGCTTGGTCCTGATGAACGTCTTTCTGTCCTTCGTCAGAACCACTTTGACTATGAAGAAGAACGCGTTATCGATGTTGTTATTATGGGTAATGAACGCCTCTACGATATCATGAAAGAAAAAGATGCTATCTACATGAAAGAAGATTTTTCAGATGAAGATGGTGTCCGTGCTGCTGAATTAGAAGGACTCTTTGCTGAATTGGGTGGTTGGGAAGCTGAAAGCGAAGCCTCACAATTGCTTCAGAACCTAAATATCTCAGAAGACCTTCACTATCAAAACATGAGTGAATTGGCTAATGGTGACAAGGTGAAGGTGCTCCTTGCAAAAGCACTATTTGGTAAACCAGATGTACTTCTTCTTGACGAACCTACCAATGGTCTTGATATCCAGTCAATATCTTGGCTTGAAGATTTCTTGATTGATTTTGAAAATACGGTCATTGTCGTATCCCATGACCGTCACTTCTTGAATAAAGTGTGTACGCATATGGCCGACCTTGACTTTGGTAAAATCAAACTCTATGTCGGTAACTATGACTTCTGGAAACAATCTTCAGAATTGGCTGCACGCTTGCAGGCTGACCGTAATGCCAAAGCAGAAGAAAAAATTAAGGAACTTCAAGAATTCGTTGCACGTTTCTCTGCCAACGCTTCAAAATCTAAACAAGCGACTTCTCGTAAAAAGATGCTTGATAAAATTGAGCTAGAAGAAATCGTCCCATCAAGTCGTAAATACCCATTTATCAATTTCAAAGCAGAGCGTGAAATCGGTAATGACCTTCTAACAGTTGAAAATCTCACTGTTAAGATGGATGGTGAGACTATTCTTGACAACATTAGTTTCATCTTGCGACCAGGAGATAAGACTGCCATCATCGGTCAAAACGATATTCAAACAACTGCATTGATTCGTGCCCTTGCCGATGATATTGACTACGAAGGTACAATCAAATGGGGTGTTACTACTAGCCGCTCTTACCTTCCAAAAGACAATTCTAAAGACTTTGCATCTGGTGAATCAATTCTCGAATGGCTCCGTCAATTTGCCGAAAAAGGTGAAGATGATGATACCTTCTTACGTGGATTCCTTGGGCGTATGCTCTTCTCAGGAGATGAGGTTAATAAATCTGTCAGTGTTCTCTCAGGGGGAGAAAAGGTACGTGTCATGCTTTCTAAACTCATGCTTTTGAAATCTAACGTCCTTCTTCTAGATGATCCTACTAATCACTTGGATTTGGAATCAATCTCAAGTCTGAATGATGGCGTCCGTGACTTCAAAGAGTCTGTTATCTTTGCCAGTCATGACCATGAATTTATTCAAACAATAGCGAACCACATCGTAGTTGTTTCTAAAAATGGGGTAATTGACCGTATTGATGAAACTTATGATGAGTTCCTTGAAAATGAAGAAGTGCAAGCTAAAGTCAAAGCACTATGGGCTGATTAAACTATAAAAAGATGCAGGTTGGGATATCCCAACCTGTCTTAGTATCATTATGACAAATAAAAAATACCATACGACTTTATTATTTTATCTGGCTGCTTTTTTCTTGCCAGTACTAATCATGATAGGGGTGCTGTATTGCCAAAAAATCTATCCTGGTAGTGAGCGGACTATTTTAACAAGTGATGGTTTTCATCAGTATGTGATTTTTGCAACTGGACTTAGGAATATACTTCATGGAGATGGAAGCCTCTTTTACACCTTTACAAGTGGGCTAGGTCTTAATTTCTATGCTCTAACAAGCTATTACTTAGGTTCCTTCTTGTCTCCACTTTACTATTTCTTTACTGTCAACCAAATGGCCGATGCTTTTTATTATATAACACTGCTTAAGTTCGGTCTTATTGGGCTCTCAGGAGCTTTTAGCTTTAAGCGTCTCTTTACAAAAGTGTCAAGAAGTTTCATCCTATGTCTTTCTACAGGATTTTCTTTGATGAGTTTTGCTACTAGTCAGTTAGAAATTAATACCTGGCTAGATGCCTTTATTCTAGCCCCTCTAATCATATTAGGTTTACACCTCTTACTAAGATTCAATAGACGGGGCTTATACTTTTTTAGTCTAACCTGCCTTTTTATCCAAAACTACTATTTTGGATATATGATGGCTATTTTCCTAACCCTTTACACCATAGTACAATTGATAACTATCAAGGGATGGAAGAGTAAGATTCTTCATTTCATAGACTTTGGAATTATTTCTATACTTGCTGGTTTAAGTAGTGCTGCCATGTTGCTACCAACGCTACTTGACTTGACCACACATGGTGAAAAGTTTACAGGTGCGTCAAGTTTGTTGACAGAGTCCACCTATTATTTTGACTTCTTTGCGAAAAATCTCGTTGGAGTTTACGATACTACTAAATTTGGATCAATCCCTATGATCTATGTGGGAATCTTACCTTTGATTCTTTTTCTACTTTTCTTTATCAGTAGGGAAGTCAAGCTATCATTACGTCTAGGTTATCTCCTATTAGTAGCTTTCTTTATCGCTAGCTTCTACTTACAGCCTCTTGATTTGTTTTGGCAAGGAATGCATGCCCCCAACATGTTTCTCCATCGCTATTCTTGGTTACTATCTCTCCTAATTGTTCTTTTGGCAGGAGAAATACTCAACCGAATAAAAAACTTTTCTTTTAAAAGACTCCTCCTATCTTTCTTAGTATTGAGTACCTCTTACTTACTAACTTGGATTTTCCAATCTCACTATAGCTTTATTGAATCAGTCTCCTGGCTATTAAGCCTAGCATTTCTTCTAGCCTATGCCATTCTATTTATTAGCTATTTTAGACAGCAAATTCCTGGTAGTGTTTTTCGCTGTTTCACCTTCTTATTCTGCATTTTTGAGCTTGCATTAAGTACTTACTATGTTGTTGGAGCTCTGGGAAATGAGTGGGTATTCCCAACTCGTGAAGGCTACCTACGAAATATGTCTTCCATTACAAAACTAGTTTCAGATACTAAGCAAGCGAATAAGACTTTTTACCGTACTGAAAGGTTAGAAGCTCAAACTGGTAACGACAGTATGAAATTCAATTATTATGGTATTTCTCAATTTTCATCCATTCGAAATACTGCTTCAAGCTCAACACTCGATAGGTTAGGCTTCAAATCTGAAGGGACTAATTTAAACCTACGTTACCAAAATAACACCATTATCGCTGATAGTCTCTTCGGAATAAAATATAATTTATCGAACTTTGACATTAATAAGTATGGTTTTAATCACGTAACTTCTGAGAAAACAATGGGGCTTTATCAAAATAATAATGCAAGCCAGCTTGCTATCTTAACTGATGGCATTTACAACAATATTGACCTCACTGTCAATACGCTTGACAATCAAACTAGCTTGCTAAATGCCCTATCTGGACTCAACTTAAACTATTTTAAACGAGTTCCATCTCAACTCTTTGATCAAGATGCTAAGTCTTTGAATCAGCGCGTGGCTAAAAACGTTAGCAACTCGAATAAAGATTTTGTTACAATAACCTATCGAGTCATCGCTCCACCACATAGTCAACTCTATGTTAGTGTTCCTAATATTTCTTGGTCCGATGACAATAACCACTCTCTGTCAATTACTGTAAATGGTGTGACAAGAAATCAAGTTACTGACAATACCTTTGATTTCTTCGATCTTGGCTACTTTGAAACAGAATCAATGGTTACCATCAAACTTAGTTTTCCTGGCAATAAAGCAATATCCTTTGATAATCCTAGTTTTTATGCCCTTGATACTAAAAACTATCAGATAGCTATGGATACTATTAATGACCGTGATAGTAAGGTTACGACGTCAAATAATAAAGTGTTCGTTGATTATAGTAGTAAAACGAATGCCTCACTATTCTTTACCATTCCATACGATAAGGGGTGGACAGCGACCATAAATCATAAAAAAGTTAAGATTCAACGCGCCCAAAAGGGGTTCATGAAAGTTGATGTCCCTAGTGGGAAAGGTAAAGTTGTTCTAACCTTCATTCCCTATGGTCTTAAGACAGGTTTATTGATTAGTCTATTGGCAAGTATCATATTTTGTTGCTACGCTTATTTCATCAGAAAAATAACTATTATTCGAAACAGCTGATTATCTTAAATTAAATAGGTCTGGGACAATTGTTCCAGACCTATTTATCTTTGGGTACAAAAAAACTCAAGCTATACAACTCGAGGTGTCTTATCACTCCGCCAGTAGGACTCGAACCTACGACATCATGATTAACAGTCATGCGCTACTACCAACTGAGCTATGGCGGATAAAACTGCTAAGTAGCAAAATAGTCCGTACGGGATTCGAACCCGTGTTACCGCCGTGAAAAGGCGGTGTCTTAACCCCTTGACCAACGGACCAAGTTTTGAGATTTTTATCTCGCTGACACTCTTATTATTATATCAGAGTATTCGATTTTGTCTATACTTTTTTTCAAAAAAAAAATTAATTTTTGCTGAATTTATTCGAATTTTACGTTAGTTTTTATCTAGCTTTTACAAAGTATTGACATGTTGCTATATATTTTGTAAACTAAAGTTATTGGTCCCATAGCTCAGCTGGATAGAGCATTCGCCTTCTAAGCGAACGGTCGCAGGTTCGAATCCTGCTGGGATCAGATGAAAAAACGCAATCTAGAATTTCTAGTTGCGTTTTTCTTTTGCTTCGATAAATAGAAAATAATTTAAAATAAACAAGGGGAGCAAAGTTGTATATAGACTGTATTCATATAAATATTGGGCAAACCAAGTTGATGCTGCGACTCCCACCATAAAGGTAAAGATGATAATAGTAGTGTAAGAAGCTTGTTTTAGTACTTTAGGATCACTCTCACCAATAGCTCTTGCAACTGTTAGGGAAGTATTAGTGATATTACCAGTCATCATGAAGGAGGCATAATTTACTCCTCTGACCCGCTTAAAAATCCCTACCTGAAGAGAGGCAAAGAAGGCCAAGCCTGCAATCGTAATAGTAGAATCAACGTAAGGTGTAATAATGGCGAGAATAGTCATCAAGAGAAAGGCAAGTCTAATCGCTTGCAAATGCCATCCCCATTTATGGTTAATAAGCCACTTCTTAACAAAAAAAACAAAAAACTGACCTAAAACAAAGAAAAAAATAGGTATTACATAACTAAAAGCTCTTGCAATATGCCCTTCAACAAGGTGAATGACTAAATAGAGGAGATTCCCTGTCTGGATACTTGCAAATCGTCCGTCTTGAGTATTGTAAGTATAGGCATCAATGAAGCCCCCCATATAACTTACTAGAGTTGCTACTCGTAAACCTTCAAAAACACGATAGGAGCGTTTTTTCATTTTGAACATGTTGATTTCCTTTTTCTACTTATGATAAGGACTTCCTTGCTGAATCATAAATGCGCGATAAATTTGTTCCACTAATACAAGGCGCATAAGCTGATGAGGAAAAGTCAAGAGACCAAAACTCATCAATTGATTAGCCCTCTTTTTCACTTTAGGGGATAGCCCCAGACTCCCCCCTATAATAAAAGTAATATCTGAATAGCCTCTAAGGGCCGCTTGCTCTAACTCTTTGGCAAACTGTTCTGAGGGAAATTGCTTTCCCTCAATTGCTAAGGCAATGACATAATCACGGTCACCTACCTTAGCCAAAATACGCTGTCCTTCTTTGTCTAAGATAGCTTTATTTTCAGCTTCACTTGCATTATCAGGCGTCTTCTCATCCATCAACTCTATAGACTCAAATTTTGTGAAACGTCCTAGTCGTTTGATATACTCTGCAATACCATCTTTCAAATATTTTTCTTTCAATTTTCCAACTGTAATCAATTTAACTTTCATAGGTTCATTATAGCACATATCCACAATCTTTTAACACCTTATCCACACCTTTTTATATTTCATAATCCCTATTTATTCTATCTAAAATAGCCTATCATCTACTTTTCCACAGATTGTGGATAACTTTCAAAAAAATCACTTTATGATATAATTAAGCTTACTTTGATATGTTTATCAAAAAGGAGGAATAAACGTGAAAAAATTTAACTGGAAAAAAATAGTAACGCCAATTGCAATGCTAGTTATTGGCTTACTTGGTGGTTTACTTGGTGCCTTTATCCTACTAACAGCAGCTGGGGTATCTTTTACCAATACAACAGATACAGGAATCAAAACGGCTAAGACCGTCTACAGCAATACAACAGATACAACTAAGGCTGTTAAGAAAGTACAAAATGCTGTTGTTTCTGTCATCAATTATCAAGAAGGTTCATCTTCAGATTCTCTAAATGACCTTTATGGCCGTATCTTTGGTGGAGATGATAATTCTGACTCTAGCCAAGACAAATCAAAAAATTCTGATGGGTTGCAAGTCGCTGGTGAAGGTTCTGGGGTCATCTATAAAAAAGATGGTAAAGAAGCTTATATCGTAACCAACAACCACGTTGTCGATGGCGCTAAAAAACTCGAAATCATGCTTTCAGATGGATCAAAAATTACTGGTGAACTCGTTGGTAAAGATACTTACTCTGACCTAGCAGTTGTCAAAGTTTCTTCAGATAAAATTAAAACCGTAGCGGAATTTGCAGACTCAAACTCTCTAACAGTAGGTGAGAAGGCAATTGCTATCGGTAGCCCACTTGGTACTGAATATGCCAACTCAGTAACAGAGGGAATCGTTTCTAGCCTTAGCCGTACTGTAACTATGCAAAACGACAATGGTGAAACTGTTTCAACAAATGCTATCCAAACAGATGCTGCTATTAACCCTGGTAACTCAGGTGGTGCCTTAGTCAATATCGAAGGACAAGTTATCGGTATTAACTCAAGTAAAATTTCATCAACGTCAGCAGTCGCTGGTAGCGCCGTTGAAGGTATGGGATTTGCCATTCCATCAAACGATGTTGTCGAAATCATCAATCAATTGGAAAAAGACGGTAAAGTTACACGACCAGCCCTAGGAATCTCAATGGCCGATCTTAATAGCCTTTCTAGCAGTACAACTTCTAAATTAGATTTACCAGATAAGGTGAAATCTGGAGTTGTTGTCGGTAGTGTTCAGAAAGGTATGCCAGCTGACGGTAAACTTCAAGAAAATGATGTTATCACTGAGATTGATGGTAAGGAAATCAGCTCAAAAACTGATATTCAAACCAATCTTTACAGCCATAGTATTGGAGATACTATCAAGGTAACCTTCTATCGTGGTAAAGATAAGAGAACTGAAGATCTTAAATTAACAAAATCTACAGAAGACTTATCTGATTAATCATTGACAAATCTGTCAAAAGACCTTTACAATAATGTAAAGGTCTTTTTTGGGAAAGGAACACCATGTCAGAACAACTCAAAACTTTACCTATTAGTGAAATTTACCCCAATCCTTTTCAACCTCGTCTAGAATTCTCCGATGAAGAGTTAGTAGAACTAAGTCAGTCAATATCAGAAAATGGTTTAATACAACCAATTATTGTACGAAAATCTGACATTATTGGTTATGAACTAATTGCTGGAGAAAGACGTTTACGTGCCTGTAAACGTTTAGGGATGACAGAAATCCCTGCAGTTGTAAAGAAAGTTACAGATCAAGAGAGTCGTAAACAAGCTATTATTGAAAATTTACAACGATCAAATCTCAATCCTATCGAAGAAGCAAAGGCCTATCGTAATTTAATTGATGAGTTAGCTTACAGTCACGAGGAGCTCGCTAAAGCTATGGGGAAATCTAGACCATATATTAGTAACACTCTTAGACTACTACAACTTCCGCGAGAGATACAAACGAGTATTGAAAACGGAAGTCTGAGTCAGGGACATGCTAGAGCACTCTTAGCTATTGAGGATTCTCGAAAGCAGTTAACCATCTTTCAGCAGGTTGTGGCTGAAAGATGGTCTGTTCGTACTCTAGAAAAAAAACTTCAAGAACTTCCTAGAAAACAAAAATCTAAAAAAGATATCCATATAAAAGATAAAGAAAAAGAACTTGAAAAATCACTAGGTCTTCCCGTAACTCTACGTTATCACAAAACTCACTCGGGAACGATTCAAATACACTTTTCGACGGAAGAAGATTTTAACAGAATTATCAACAAGCTTATCTAGGCTGTTAATTGTGGAAAAAGGTGAATCAGACTTATCCACATCGTGAAAATGATGCCCTCCCTTTATTTTAGAGGGATTCTTTTTTCATCAACAGACTGTGGATAACTTTTATTCCCAGTGTGAATTATTTTTTATGACTGTGGATAACCTCACAAACTTTTCTCTTTCTGACCTGTGGAAAACTTTTTTGTTTTATGATAGAATCAGAGGACAAGAATAAAGAAGGAGAATTGATAGAATGACCGAAAAAGAGCATTTTTTTTGGAATAAGCTCTTAGAGCTGGCCAAAGAGGAACTAACACAAGCTACTTTTGATTATTATGTCCTAGATACCAAGCTCATCAAAATTCAAGATAACGTTGCTACAATTCTGCTTGAAGAAGTCAAGAAACTGTTCTGGGAAAAGAACATGCAATCTTTCATTTTGATGACTGGATTTGAAGTCTACAATAGTGAAATAAAAGTTGAATATGTCTTTGACGAGGCTCTCGTTAGCGAAATAAAACCAACTTTATCAAGTAATGACTTCAGCAATAAAAGGGAACAACAAACACCTGCTCTTCCCACTTTGAACTCTGACTTAAATAGTAAGTATACCTTTGATAATTTTATTCAAGGAGATGAAAACCGCTGGTCTGTAGCAGCCTCTCTAGCTGTAGCTGATTCACCAGGAGCGACTTATAACCCTTTATTCATTTATGGGGGACCTGGTCTCGGAAAAACTCACTTGCTCAATGCCATTGGTAATAAGGTCTTACATGATAATCCCCAAGCACGAATCAAATACATAACTGCCGAAAATTTTATTAACGAGTTTGTTTTACATATCCGTTTAGATAAAATGGATGAACTAAAGCTCAAATACCGCCATCTAGACGTGCTTTTAATTGATGATATACAATCGTTGGCTAAAAAGTCTACGCAAGCCACTCAAGAGGAATTTTTCAATACTTTCAATGTCCTTCACGATAATAATAAACAAATTGTCTTGACTAGCGACCGAAATCCAGATCAATTGAATGAAATGGAAGAGCGTCTTGTCACGCGCTTCAAATGGGGCTTGACTGTAAATATTACACCGCCTGACTTTGAAACCCGAGTTGCTATTCTTACCAATAAGATTATGGACTATGATTACCATTTTCCACCTGAAACAATTGAGTATTTAGCTGGCCAATTCGACTCAAATGTCCGCGACTTAGAGGGAGCTTTGAAAGATATTAGCTTAGTTGCAAATGTCCGCCAGTTAGATACGATCACAGTTGAAGTAGCTGCCGAAGCTATTCGTGCACGTAAAATAGATGGCCCTAAGTTAACGCTCATTCCGATTGAAGACATCCAAAGTGAGGTTGGGAAATTTTATAATGTCACGGTTAAAGAGATTAAGGCAACTAAGCGAACACAAAATATTGTCTTAGCTCGTCAGGTTGCTATGTATCTTGCGCGTGAAATGACTGATAACTCCCTCCCAAAAATTGGAAAAGAATTTGGAGGAAGAGATCACTCAACTGTTCTACATGCTTACAATAAAATCAAAAATATGCTTGCTCAAGATGACAGTTTACGCATTGAAATTGATACCATCAAAAACAAGATAAAATAACACCTGTGGATAACTACTAAAAATTATACACACTTTTCCACAAGATGTGCACAAGTCTAAAATCTTGATAAAACTATGATTTAGATACTTATGCACAATATCCACAAGACCTACTACTGCTACTAACATAATATTAATAAAATAAAGGAGCATCATGATTCAATTTGCGATTAATAAAGCTTATTTCCTACAAGCCCTTCATACAACTCGACGTGCTATTTCTTCAAAAAATGCTATTCCCATTCTATCAACTATAAAAATCGAAGTTACTAGTGATAGTATCTATTTAACAGGTTCAAATGGACAAATCTCAATAGAGAATAGTATCTCTGCTTCAGAAGAAAATGCAGGTCTATTAATTACACGACCAGGTAGTATCCTTTTAGAAGCGAACTTTTTCATCAACGTTGTCTCAAGCTTACCTGATGTTACTCTTACATTTGAAGAAATAGAACAATACCAAGTATTGCTAAAGAGTGGTAAATCAGAGATTACTCTAAAAGGAAAGGATGTTGAACAATATCCTCGTATTCAAGAAGTTGACAGCTTGACACCACTAGTTATGGACACTAAAGTGTTAAAATCTATCATTGCTGAAACGTCATTTGCAGCAAGCACGCAAGAAAGTCGTCCAATTTTAACTGGAGTTCACTTTGTTCTTTCAAATCACAAAGATCTTAAAGCTGTTGCCACTGATTCTCATCGTATGAGTCAACGTCAACTTGTTTTGGAACATTCTTCAGATAATTTTGATGTAGTAATCCCAAGCCGATCACTTAAAGAGTTATCAGCAGTCTTTAGTGATGGTATTGAAAATTTGGAAATTTTCTTCTCCGCAAATCAAATTCTATTCCGTAGTGAGACAATCTCTTTTTACACACGTCTACTAGAAGGAAATTATCCAGATACTAATCGTCTCTTGTCAGATTCATTTGAAACAGAGGTTGTGTTTGAGACAGCTAGCCTTCGTTCTGCTATGGAACGTTCCTATTTGATTTCAAATTCAAGTCAAAGTGGCACGGTGAAACTCGAAATCATCAATGGTAATGTTAGTGCTCATGTTAATTCACCTGAAGTCGGAAAGGTGAATGAAGATATTGATGTGCAAGACGTTTCAGGAAGTGATTTGGTCATTAGTTTCAATCCAACCTACCTAATAGATGCTTTGAAAGCTCTTAAGAGTGAGACTGTCCGTGTACGTTTCATTTCACCAGTGCGTCCATTTACTTTGACGCCAGCAGATGACAGTGAGAATTTTATTCAATTGATTACACCTGTAAGAACAAACTAAAATCGAAAAAGTTATCCACTGTGGATAACTTTTTTACTAGGGAGGAAGTTTATGTACCAAATTGGAAGTTTAGTTGAAATGAAAAAACCACATGCTTGTACCATCAAAGCAACAGGAAAAAAAGCTAACGAATGGGAAGTGACCCGTCTTGGAGCTGACATTAAGATTCGTTGTACGAATTGTGATCATGTAGTTATGATGGGTCGTCATGATTTCGAAAAGAAACTTAAGAAAGTTTTATAACAGCTATTATGAACGTCACTTACTACTAGATTCTTATATTAGAAAGCTATAACACTCTGGCAAAATAAAAAGTATCTAGGGCCCCTAATCGTTCTCCTTATAGCATTTTTTCTTACTTTCCTTTTTCTGATTCTCAAAGGAAAGTTGCCTATTTTTAACAATTTTTGTGTTATAATTAACTAAATTACTTTTTAATGGAGAAATAAATTAATGGCTTTAACAGCAGGTATTGTTGGTTTGCCGAATGTTGGTAAATCAACTCTTTTCAATGCAATTACAAAAGCAGGTGCGGAAGCTGCAAACTATCCTTTCGCAACAATTGATCCAAATGTTGGTATGGTTGAAGTACCAGATGAACGTTTGACAAAATTGACTGAACTTATCACACCTAAAAAGACAGTTCCAACTACCTTTGAGTTCACAGATATTGCGGGTATCGTAAAAGGAGCATCAAAGGGTGAAGGTCTTGGAAATAAGTTCTTGGCGAACATTCGTGAAGTAGATGCTATTGTTCATGTCGTTCGTGCTTTCGATGATGAAAATGTTATGCGTGAACAAGGGCGTGAGGATGCCTTTGTAGATCCGATGGCTGATATCGATACAATCAACCTAGAATTGATTTTGGCTGACCTTGAATCAATTAACAAACGTTATGCGCGTGTCGAAAAAATTGCGCGTACACAAAAAGATAAAGATTCTGTGGCAGAGTTTAATATTCTTCAAAAGATTAAACCCGTTCTAGAAGATGGTAAGTCTGCCCGTACAATTGATTTTACTGAGGAAGAACAAAAAATTGTTAAGGGACTTTTCCTCTTGACAACAAAACCAGTGCTTTATGTGGCTAACGTTGATGAAGACCAGGTTGCAAATCCTGATGATATTGATTATGTGAAGCAAATTCGCGAGTTTGCAGCGACTGAAAATGCAGAAGTAGTTGTTATTTCGGCTCGTGTTGAGGAAGAAATTTCTGAGTTGGATGATGAAGATAAGGAGATGTTCTTGGAAGATCTTGGTTTGACAGAGTCAGGAGTCGATAAACTAACACGCGCAGCATATCATTTGCTTGGTCTTGGAACTTATTTCACTGCCGGTGAAAAAGAGGTCCGCGCTTGGACCTTTAAACGAGGGATCAAGGCTCCACAAGCAGCTGGAATTATCCACTCTGACTTCGAGAAAGGATTTATTCGCGCTGTAACAATGTCGTATGACGATTTGATTAAATATGGCTCTGAGAAAGCTGTTAAAGAAGCTGGACGCCTTCGAGAAGAAGGAAAAGAGTATGTTGTCCAAGATGGTGACATCATGGAATTCCGTTTCAACGTTTAGAAAATAAAAAATAGTGCACAAGGCTGAAAAGTATTTTTCAGTCCTTTTGCTGTTTATCAAAGAGGAGAAATAATGACAAAATTAGTAGTTGGCTTGGGAAATCCTGGTTCAAAATACCATGAAACACGTCACAATGTTGGTTTTATGGCTATCGACCTAATAGCTAAAAAATTAGGATTAACCTTTTCTGAGGAAAAGACTTTTAAGGCTGAAGTAGCTTCAACCTTTTTAAACGGTGAGAAAGTTTATTTTGTTAAACCAACAACTTTTATGAATCTATCTGGTCTGGCTGTGAGAGCACTGCTAGCTTATTACAATATTCCCATGGAGGATTTTATCGTCATTTACGATGATTTAGATATGGAAGTTGGGAAATTGCGCTTTCGTCAAAAAGGCTCAGCAGGTGGTCATAATGGTATTAAATCTATCATTGCTGAAACTGGCACTCAAGAATTTGACCGTATAAAAATTGGTATTGGCCGCCCACAGAAAGGAATGACGGTCGTTAATCATGTCCTTGGAAAATTTAGTGAAGACGATTATGCCACAATTTTACTGACTTTAGACAAGGTAGAGACGGCCCTCAATCATTACCTTAAAACAAATGATTTCGAAGATACCATGAGGCGTTATAATGGCTAATACCCTATTAGATCTTTTTGAGAAGAATCATCAATTGCTTGAGTGGCGTGATAAGATAAGTTTATTGAGTAGGCAGTTGGTCATGGGATTTTCTGGTTCCAGCAAGGCAGTTGTCATGGCATCTGCTCTTTCTGAGCAGGTTCCTAAGATTTTAATAGTTACTTCAACACAAAATGAAGCTGAGCAACTGACAGGAGATTTGTCAGCTATCTTAGGAGAGGATAAGGTTTATTCTTTTTTTGCGGATGATGTATCAGCTGCAGAGTTTATCTTCGCTTCTCCAGAAAAGACCCATTCTCGTCTCGAAAGTCTTAATTTTTTAATAGATAAAGAGACAAGTGGAATCTTAGTTACGAGTTTAGTTGGTACTAAGTTACATTTGCCTAATCCTGAGGTTTATAAAGACTCCCGTATTGACTTAACACTAGGGGAGGAACATGATTTAGAGGCTCTCAGTAAGCATCTGACTCATATTGGATACCAAAGGGTAGAGCAGGTTCTCTCACCTGGTGAGTTCAGTCGTAGAGGCGATATTTTAGATATTTATGAACTGACTGCAGAACTCCCTTACCGTTTAGAATTTTTTGGAGACGAGATTGATGGTATTCGTCAGTTTGATAGCGATAGTCAGAAATCTTTAAACAATTTAGATCATGTTGTTATATCACCGGCGGATGATATTATCTTAACAAGAGAAGATTACCAACGTGCTGAGAAGGCCCTAGAAAGTGCAGTTTCAAAAGCAGAGGGTCCTCATAAGGCTTATCTTGAGGAAGTTCTATCAGTGACGATTGATGGTTACCGTCATAAAGATTTACGTAAGTTTTTGTCTCTCTTTTATGACAAAGCTTATACCTTGTTTGACTATCTTCCAAAGGGGACTCCTGTATTCGTTGATGATTTTCAAAAGATAGTGGACCGCCACGGACGTCTTGAATTAGAAGTAGCTAATCTTTTAACTGAGGATCTTCATCAGGGCAAGTCTCTGAGTTATCTAAACTACTTCGTGGATTCATTTAAGACTTTACGTAACTATCAGCCAGCTAGCTTCTTTTCTAATTTTCATAAGGGATTAGGAAATCTTAAATTTGATAAGTTGTATCAATTCACTCAATACCCTATGCAGGAGTTTTTCAACCAATTTCCGCTACTGGTTGACGAAATTCATCGTTATACTAAGAATAAGGCAACGGTTATTTTACAAGTGGGGTCTGAAAAGCAACTCAAATCTTTGAAGGAAACCTTGGAAGAATATGATTTAGATTTACCTCTTAGTAGGTTTGGAGATTTGATTCCTTATAAGCCTCAATTAGTTCTAGGAAACTTATCCAATGGTTTTTACTTTGCTGATGAAAAGCTTGTTCTGGTCACTGAACGTGAGATTTTCCATAAAAAAGTAAAACGTCGTGCGCGTGCCAGTCACGTTTCCAATGCTGAGCGTCTAAAAGATTACAATGAGCTTGAAAAAGGTGATTATGTTGTACATCAGACTCATGGTATCGGGCAATTTAAAGGTATCGAGACTATTGAGATTAAAGGGGTGCATCGTGACTACTTGACCATCCAATATCAGGATGCTGCAACAATTTCTCTACCTGTTGAGCAGATTGAGAGTCTCTCTAAGTATGTGTCAGCGGACGGGAAAGAGCCCAAAATTAATAAACTCAATGATGGGCGTTTCCAAAAAACTAAACAAAAAGTAAGCAAGCAGGTAGAGGATATTGCTGATGATCTCTTAAAACTCTATGCAGAGCGTAGTCAACTTAAAGGATTTGCTTTTTCACCGGATGATGATAATCAAAGGGATTTTGATGATGATTTCTCTTATGCTGAGACAGTGGATCAACTGCGTTCCATTAAGGAAGTTAAGGAGGACATGGAGTCAGACAAGCCCATGGATCGTCTCTTGGTTGGTGATGTTGGTTTTGGTAAGACAGAGGTAGCCATGCGTGCTGCTTTTAAGGCGGTTAATGATGGAAAGCAAGTTGCTATCCTAGTGCCTACAACAGTTCTTGCCCATCAGCATTATTTGAATTTTAAAGAGCGTTTTGAAAATCATGCCGTTGAAGTAGATGAACTCAGTCGTTTTAGAAGTAAAAAAGAGCAAAATGAGACTATTGAAAATCTAGCTAAAGGACGTATTGATATTATTATTGGTACCCACCGCTTGTTGTCTAAAGATGTTAAGTTTTCTGATTTAGGCTTGCTAGTAATTGATGAAGAACAACGTTTTGGCGTGAAGCATAAAGAGAAACTTAAGGAGTTGAAAGCTAAAGTTGATGTCCTTACTCTAACTGCGACCCCTATTCCTCGTACACTCCATATGTCTATGTTGGGTATTCGTGATTTGTCGATTATTGAGACAGCACCTACCAACCGTTATCCAGTTCAAACTTATGTTATGGAAACCAATCCTGGTCTTATTCGAGAAGCGATATTAAGGGAGATGGACCGAGGTGGCCAGATTTTTTATATTTATAATCGTGTTGAAACCATTGATAAAAAAGTTTCTGAACTGCATGAGCTAGTCCCTGAAGCACGTATCGGATTTGTTCATGGTCAGATGAGTGAGGTTATGTTGGAGAATACCCTCTTGGATTTTTTGAATGGCGATTACGATGTTTTGGTAGCAACGACCATTATCGAAACAGGAATTGATATCTCCAATGTTAATACACTTTTCATTGAGAATGCAGATCATATGGGCTTGTCTACTCTTTATCAGCTAAGAGGTCGCGTGGGACGTAGTAATCGAATTGCTTATGCCTACCTCATGTATCGTCCTGACAAAGTGTTGACAGAAGTCTCAGAGAAGCGTTTGGATGCTATTAAGGGGTTTACAGAACTGGGATCAGGTTTCAAAATTGCTATGCGTGATTTATCGATTCGCGGTGCAGGGAATATTCTCGGTTCTTCTCAAAGCGGTTTCATTGACTCAGTCGGATTTGAAATGTACTCGCAACTATTGGAAGAGGCTATCAATAAGCGTCAAGGTAAAACTCAGGTTCGTCGAAAAGGAAATGCAGAGTTCAATCTTCAGATTGATGCTTACCTCCCTTATGACTACATTTCTGACGAGCGCCAAAAAATTGAAATTTATAAGCGTATTCGTGAAATCGAGAATCAGAAAGACTATCAGGACCTTCAGGATGAGATTATTGACCGTTTTGGAGAATATCCAGACCAAGTTGCCTATCTCATTGAGATTGGTCTGGTTAAGGCATATTTAGATGCTGCCTTTGCAGAATTAGTTGAGCGTAAGAACGATACTATCACTGTTCGTTTCGAAAAATCCTCTCTTAAATTCTTCTTGACTCAAGACTATTTCGAAGCTATCTCTAAAACGCATTTAAAAGCAAAAATCAGTGATAACCAGGGGAAAGTAGAGATTATTTTTGATGTTCGTAACAAGAAAGACTATGAAATCCTTGAAGAATTAAAGATTTTTGGTCAGACATTTATGGAAATTAAAAAACGTAAAGAAAAAAAAGAAGCTTAAGGAAAGTTTAAGTAAGTCTCTATATACTATAAAACATCCTAAAACTTTTCTTTTTCATAAATCTCCTGAGAGGGTCGACTAGTGTCGTTCCTCTTATTTTTGTGTTTGAAAAGGCTTTAGTCACCTATTTTCTAAAAAAAATGCTATCATAGAAGAGATATCCTAACGAAAAGGAAACAGTAATATTGAGATTAGACAAATATTTAAAAGTATCACGAATTATCAAACGTCGTCCAGTTGCTAAAGAAGTAGCTGATAAAGGACGTATTAAAGTAAATGGTGTACTCGCTAAGTCATCTACAGATTTAAAAATTGGTGACCAAGTGGAAGTTCGTTTTGGAAATAAACTATTGACAGTCCGTGTTCTAGAAATGAAAGATAGTACGAAAAAAGAAGATGCGGCAAAAATGTACGAGATTATAAGTGAAACAAGGATTGAAGCAGATGAGCAAGAAGCCTAATATTGTACAGCTTACGAACGATTACATTGATAATGCCAATCAAGAGCAACGATTAGAGCGTGCCGAACATGAACAAAGAAATCGCTTCATGGGGTGGATTCTCTTTGTGGTTGTTTTACTCTTTATCTTGCCAACGTATAATCTAGTTGAAACTTATATGAATATTAAACAGCAAGAGAAGGAAGTCTTGTCATTCCAGAAAGACTATGATAAATTGTCAGATCAGACAAAGGAACGAAAGGATTTGGCTAAAAAACTTAAGGATGATACTTTCGCTGAGAAATATGCGCGTGCTAAGTATTACTATTCACGTGAAGGAGAGTCTATCTATCCTGTACCAAGCTTATTACCCTAATGAAAGATTTACTTAAAACTGTAGAAACTTTTTTAACCTATTCGGAAGCCAAGTTAGAGGAACTATCAGAAAAAAATCAGCAACTTAAAATGGATGTACATAGGAAAGAGGAGGTGAAGAAACAAGCATGAAAAAGCTCTTAATAGCTGCAACTGCTGTGCTTGTTTCTTCCAGCCCTTTAATCCTACTTCCTATGGAGAAAGAGCTAACTCTGACCTCAAAACAGGTTCAAAAGTTGGCTCAAAATACTACAGTTAGTCTGAGTCAGTTTAAACAGATTCCTAAAAATCCACGAACAGTAACAAGTATCTTAACTTATAAGAACAAGGAATTAACAGATTTTAAGAATAATATTCAAGCAGATACCAAACTATCAATTTCTGCTATTTCTTGGAATGCTAAAGGTGAACCTGTTTTCCAACTTCAAGATGGTGATTATGTAGCAGCTAGTCAGAAATCAATTATTGATGATAGTGTCTATGATCAAAAACCAGTAGACATGACCTTATGGACTAAAGATGGCTTAACAGTTTACAAAGAACCCTACGTTTCAGGTACTGACAAAGCTGACTCTAAACTAGCTAGTTTCAAACCGATAAAGGTTAGCCGAGCTGCCCAGACGCATGCTGGGACTTATTATTTTGCAGATGGAGAAGGTTGGATCAATGCCTCTGACTTGTCAACTACTGATAATCGCATCGAGGCTGTTCAAAAAGTATTAAACGAGAAGTATAACAATCAAGAGAGCATCTCAGTTTATGTTAAGCAGCTTGATACAGACCGTATAGCAGCTATCAATGACGAAAAAAGCATGTATGCAGCTAGTGTAGCCAAGCTAGGTGTACTCTATTATACACAGGAACGTCTGTCTCAAAAGAAATTATCATTATCAGATGAGTATCAATATACCTCTGCTGTGAATGGTTTTCCAGGTGCTTATGATCCAGATGGCTCAGGAAAGATTAGTAAGATGCCTGATGACAAGAATTATAGCTTGGAAAACTTGTTAAAGGCTGTAGCTCAAAATTCAGATAATGTAGCGACAAATATCTTAGGTTATTATGTAGCCAATCAGTATGATAATTCCTTCCAAAAATCAGTAGATGAAGCTGCAGCAACCTCTTGGAATATGGATAAAAAAGAGTTGACTGCCAAAGCAGCAGGTACTTTGATGGAGGCTGTTTATAGGCAAAATGGGGATATTATTAATTATCTTTCAAGTACAGACTATGATGGCGAACGTATTTCAAAAAATATTGATGTCCCTGTTGCGCATAAAATAGGGGATGCCTACGACTTTAAACATGATGTCGCTATTGTCTATACAGATTCTCCCTTTATTCTATCGATTTTTACGGATAAAGAAGGCTATGACAAAATCACCTCAATTGCAGATGATGTTTATGGAATTTTAAAATAATGACAGAAAAATTGTTGCAAATGATACAAGCAAAAGGTTATTTTAACCAACACAAGAAAATTTTAGTAGCAGTATCAGGTGGAGCAGACTCGATGAGTTTGTTGCACTTTTTGTATAACCATCAAAAAGATTTGGATATTCAGCTGGGCATTGCTCACGTTAACCATAAGCAACGGCAAGAATCGGAGTACGAAGAAGATTATTTACGTCATTGGGCAAAGGAACATAAGATACCTTTTCACTATAGCGCATTCTCAGGAAAGTTTTCAGAAAATGCCGCCCGTACTTTTCGCTATGATTTTTTTAAGCAGATTATGAAAGAAGCTGACTACTCTGCTCTTGTCACGGCCCATCATGCTGATGATCAGCCCGAGACGATTTTTATGAGACTCTTGAGAGGAAGTCGTTTAAGACATCTGAGTGGGATTTGTGATGTAAGATCATTTGGCACTGGTCAGATTATTCGTCCTTTTTTGCATATTCCGAAAGCGCAACTTCCCATAACCTTTCATTTTGAAGATAAGAGTAATTCTTCTTTAGCCTATCTCCGAAATCGCATTAGACTGACCTATATCCCTACTCTATCTCAGGAAAATCCTAAATTTAAGGAGCATCTTTGTCTTCTAGCAGATGAGATTGCCCTTATGGAAAAAGCATTAGAGGAGTTAACGAAGGATATTACTATAACCGATTTGTCTGTTTTTCAACAACAGACAGATGCTGTCCAATACCTTCTTATTCAGAGTTATTTAGAATCCTTTCCTGATTTACAGCTTTCAAAAGGTCAGTTCAATCAATTGATGAGTTACCTAAGAAAAAAAACTTCAGGAAAGATGCCACTAAAAAATGGTTACGTGTTAGTCAAAACACAGACGGATTTTTTAATAACCAAAGAAGAGTCTATCCTCCTATCTCCTCCAAGTCTCCTAGAATTTGGAAAATCTATTGTGTTTGAGGAACACACATTAATTTTTTCTGAACCATATATTGTTTCTAACGTGAATACTATTAATATTTGGTCAGATGCCCCGATACTGATTCGTCATAGACATGAAGGTGATATGATTGACTTGGGTACTCACCACAAAAAAATAAGACGATTATTCATAGACAATAAAATTCCATATAAGGAGCGACAAAAAGCTATTATAGGAGAACAAGATGGTCAGATTATCTTTCTTTATGTCTCCGGGCGTCTCTATTTGAAAAAAAAGCCCGAAAATGCTATACTTTATGGCACTGTGGTGATTTATAAGAATTTCTAATCAAATGCCATGTTTAAATAACGACGATTGAAGTAAAAGTGTTATAATAAGAGAATATTGACTTCGAGAAAGGGAAACCAAATGTTAGAGAAAGACATTAAAAAAATCCTCTTTTCCCAAGAGGATATCGTAACTAAAACTAAAGAGCTAGGTCAACAACTGACAAAGGATTATGCAGGAAAAAATCCCCTTTTAGTCGGTGTTTTAAAAGGTGCTGTTCCATTTATGGCAGAACTTATCAAACATATCGACACCCATATTGAGATGGACTTTATGGTCGTTTCAAGTTATGGTGGCGGAACTGTCAGCAGTGGTGAAGTAAAGATTCTTAAAGATGTTGATACTAATGTTGAAGGACGAGACATCATCTTTATTGAAGATATCATTGATACAGGTCGTACGCTCCTTTATCTTCGAGATATGTTCAAGTACCGTAAAGCCAATTCAGTCAAAATCGCAACTCTTTTTGATAAACCAGAAGGTCGTGTTGTTGATATTGAGGCAGATTACGTATGTTACGATGTTCCTAATGAATTTATCGTTGGTTTCGGACTAGACTATGATGAAAAATACCGTAACCTTCCTTATGTCGGTGTCTTAAAAGAAGAAATTTATACAAAATAAGTAAAGGTCTAATTAATTTATGAATAATAAAAATAATAATGGCTTCTTACGGAACGCTTTTCTCTACATCATAGTTATTATTGCGGTTGTAACCGGAGTACAATACTTTGCAGGAGGAAGCCAAAGCTCAAGTCAACAATTGTCTTACACACAGTTGGTTAAGAAAATTGAAGATGGTAAGGTAAAATCTATCACTTATCAGCCAGACGGTAGTATCATTGAAATTAAAGGTAGCTACAAAAAGGCTGAAAAGATTGATACTGACCTTAGTCTACCATTTTTAGGTAGTGCATCATCAGAGACACGTAGCTTTACATCGACTGTGCTGCAGAATGAAACAACTATGCAGAAATTGCAGTCAGCATCAGAAGCAGCTAATGTTAATGTTAAAATGATACGTGAAAGTTCAAGTGGTGCTTGGATTTCATATCTTTTTAGTTACCTACCTTTGATTGGGATTGCTATTTTCTTCCTTTTCATGATGAATCAAGGTGGTAACCGCGGTGCCATGAACTTTGGCCGTAATCGTGCTAAAACCCAGTCAAAAGAAAATATTAAAGTTCGCTTTACAGATGTAGCCGGTGCAGAAGAAGAAAAAGAAGAACTTGTAGAAGTAGTAGATTTCCTCAAAAATCCACGTAAATATAAAGCTCTGGGTGCACGTATTCCTAAAGGAGTCCTCCTCGAAGGCCCTCCAGGAACAGGTAAAACCCTCCTTGCTAAAGCAGTGGCTGGTGAAGCTGATGTACCATTCTTTAGCATCTCAGGTTCTGATTTTGTAGAAATGTTTGTCGGTGTTGGAGCTAGTCGTGTCCGTAGTCTGTTTGAAGATGCTAAAAAGGCAGAACGTGCTATTATTTTTATTGATGAAATCGATGCGGTTGGGCGTCGTCGTGGTACTGGAATGGGCGGTGGTAACGACGAACGCGAACAAACCCTTAACCAACTATTGATTGAAATGGATGGTTTTGATGGAAATGAGAATATCATTGTCATTGCTGCAACCAACCGTAGTGATGTTCTTGATCCAGCCCTCCTACGTCCAGGACGTTTTGACCGTAAAGTTCTTGTTGGTCGCCCAGATGTAAAAGGCCGAGAGGCTATCTTGAAAGTCCATGCCAAGAATAAACCATTGGCTGAAGATGTTGACCTTAAAGTTGTTGCTCAACAAACTCCAGGTTTTGTTGGAGCAGACTTGGAGAATGTCTTGAATGAAGCAGCTCTAGTTGCTGCACGACGTAGTAAGACTAGAATTGATGCTAGTGATATCGACGAAGCAGAGGATCGTGTTATTGCTGGACCATCTAAGAAAGACCGCCAAGTTTCAGAACACGAACGTAAAGTTGTGGCTTACCATGAAGCGGGTCATACAATTGTTGGTTTAACACTTTCTAGCGCTCGTGATGTTCACAAGGTTACTATTGTTCCACGAGGTCGCGCAGGTGGTTATATGATTTCTCTACCAAAAGAGGATCAGATGTTGTCATCTAAAGATGAGCTAAAAGAACAATTGGCAGGTCTTATGGGTGGACGTGTTGCAGAAGAAATTATTTTCAACGTTCAAACATCAGGTGCTTCAAATGACTTTGAGCAAGCGACACAGTTGGCACGTGCAATGGTTACTGAATATGGTATGAGCGAAAAACTTGGACCAGTCCAATATGAAGGTAATCATGCGATGAATCCAGGACAATTTACGCCAGACAAGTCTTACTCAGCTCATACAGCTCAACTTATTGACGAAGAAATTCGATCACTTTTAGTTGAGGCACACAACAGAGCAGCCGAAATTATCAATGAAAACCGAGACACACATGCTCTTATTGCAGAAGCTTTGCTTAAGTATGAAACACTTGACGCTGCACAAATCAAATCAATTTATGAGACTGGTAAGATGCCAGTAGATTCTCTTGAAGATTCAGAAGGAGATAACCACGCTTTATCTTTTGATGAAGTGAAAGAGAGATTGGAAAACAAAAATAAAGATGAAGAAGAGTAGAATTTTCTACTCTTCTTTCTATTTTCAGTAAAAAGGTCTCTAAAAAATAAACTAGCCCTGTTGTAAAATGAAGTGCAACAAAAAAGACATGTTCATCTGATATACTAGAGTTGCGAAAAACAGTATAAAGGAAGATGAACATGTCCACTAATTATTCTACCACAAATCAATCATACAAGCACTTATCTGAAGCTGAGCGAGGGGAAATTGAAGCTTATTTAAGCGTAGGACTCAAACCTGCTGAGATTACTCGTAGACTAGGGAGAAATCGCTCTACTATTACTCGTGAAATTAATCGTAGTTCCATAACACAAGTGAAAAAAGTAAATGGGCAGAAGGTCTATTACCACCACTATTATGCAGATGTTGCTCATAACCGTTATCGTCATGCTAGAGAAGCCAGCTATTATCTGAAACTGGATTGTGTATCGGATGACTTTCTGAGAGCATTTACAGAAGCAATGAGAGAGAAACCAAGGGTGCATAGCGTGGATACCTTTGTTCATACCTATAGACTCCAACATGTAGATAAAGTTGTTCCTTCAACCAAGACGCTCTATAACTATATTCATCAAGGATTGTTAGAGATTAAGGTCATTGATTTGCCGAGAGCAGTGCGGATCCGTAAGAAAATTACCAAGCGCCCCTCTACCAATAAACATCTAGGAAAGTCAATTGAAGAAAGGCCAGAAGAAATCAATAATTGTTCCCGTTTTGGAGATTCGGAAATCGATTCTGTTCTGGGTGGAAAGACAATAGGAGCGCCTTCTATTCTGAACTTGGTAGAACGACAGTCACAAAGAAACTCGTGGAAAAGAAAGCAGAGTATGTCAATCAAGCAGTCTTAGAGTGTATGAAACTTTATCCCATTAAGTCCATAACTGCAGATAATGGAAACGAATTTTCATCATTGAGTAAGATAGAGGGATTAGATGTTTATTTTGCACATGCCTATTCATCTTATGAACGAGGTACAAATGAGAATTTCAATGGATCACTAAGAGAGTTCATTCCGAAGGGGTGTTCGTTAAAAGAACTAAATCAGAATCTTTTAGAGGACTATACAAAGGCTATCAATGAAAAAAGGCCTATACGAATTCATGGCTATCAGTCTGCAAAAAAGCTGTTTGAGCTAACTCAAACAGCTTGAAAGATACTCACTTAATCAGAGTAACAACTTTGTTGCACTTGACTTGACAATTAGGGGTAAAAAATAAAATAAAAATAGCGGTAAGTTATTGACAAGTTTAAGCAGAGATGATATTATAAATAAGCTGTTTCGAAAGG
>OFCL01000159.1_pt1 | contig 39881 bp, 27 predicted proteins | sample 1520811 | NCBI WGS metagenome assembly OFCL01 (sample SAMEA2699030, study PRJEB24076) | metagenome | biome: Human gut stool | place: Spain | collected 2012-03-22 | reverse complement strand
ACCACGTTCAATCATCACTTACGTTTACAAAGAAGTGAAGGGTGACGTTTACGTTCACTATAAAGACACTGAAGGTAACACGATCAAGGCATCTGTCACTGACGAAAAAGATCAACCAGTTGATAAAGACTACGATACAGTAGTAGACAACCGTCCAAATGAAATCCAATACAATGGTAAGACATATGAATTGGTACCAGCCGGTAACTACACTGTAGGTAAAGTTGATGGACAAGGTCACCTTGAGTCATCAGATGCTACAACTGGTAAAGTGATCGAAGGACGTAAAGACGTTACTTATATCTACAAACTTAAAGAACAACCAACTCAACCTAAGGGTAATGTATACGTTCACTATGTAGATGAAAATGGTAACACAATCAAGACTTCAGTGGTGGATGAAAAAGACCAACCAGTAGGTAAAGACTACGATACAGTTGTGGATAACCGTCCTAAGACAATCACAACTGCAGATGGTAAAGTCTATGAATTGGTACCACAAGGTAACTACCCAGTAGGTAACGTTGACGGTGAAGGTCACTTGACAACAACTGACCCAACAACTGGTAAAGTTATCGAAGGTGATAAGAACGTTACTTATGTTTACAAACTTGTGAAGACTCCAAACGTTCCAACACCAAACACTCCAGTGCCACCAACTCCAACACCAAACACTCCAGTGCCACCAACTCCAACACCAAATACTCCGGTAGATCCAACACCTAATAAACCAATGGATCCAACACCAAACACACCGGTAGATCCAACACCTAATACACCAGTGAACCCAGTTCCTGAGCAACCAGCTAAACCAGCTCCAGCTCTTGAACAACTTCCAAATACTGGTGAAACAGGATCTGTAGCTTCAGCTCTTCTTGGAGCAGTTGCAGGGGTTGCAGGGGTTGCAGCACTTGGAAGCCGCAAAAAAGAAGATGAAAAATAATCTTCTACCCTAATTTGATTCGGTCATTTCAGGTATGTGGGAAATGAAAAAGGATCCAAAAAGAGAACCTCCGGGTTCTCTTTTTGTGTGCTGTTTTTTATGTTAAAAACTAGTCTTAATTAGTTACTTTTGCGGAAAATTAGTGTATAATAACTCGAAATCTTATTTTTAAGGAGCGGACATGTTTTTCAAACGTTCGAAGGGTGATTTTCGCGAAACGGAGCGAATCACGCGTTATAAATTAATCAAATCAGGAAAGAATTGGGTACGGGCATCTGTCTCGCGGTTAGGCCTATTTCGTGTCATGCGAGGTGGTGTAGATGAAAATATCGTGGTTCAATATGAAGCATCATCACACTCTATGCCTGCAGATCTGGTCAAAGGGATGGTTGTGCTAGGGGCGCTGGCTGGGGCGACAACGGTTGCCAATCCAGTATTTGCTGAGGAAAATGAAATGAATGCGACTGTTGGGTCTGAAATCAGCCCATCGACCGGTGTGGTTGGACAAGATAGCTTTGTCTTGGGAACGACGTCTACCACAGACTCTGTGTCAGCGAATCACTCCATGAGTGAATCCATCTCATTTTCAGAGTCAGCTAGTGAAAGCGTCTCTCTATCTCAATCGGTATCTTTGAGTGAATCTCATGTTATCAGTGCTTCAGCGAGTCCGTCCACTTCAGAAATTGCTAGTAGCACTTTCTCAGAGAATGATACTATTCATGTAGCTACTTCTGAAACGAGTGAGAAAGTAGCAGAGGCTCAAAACAATCGCTCGGAAGACCAGGTGAAGCGTCTGCAAGTTTTGGCTTTGGATTTATACACCTATCGTGCGCAGGCTTTGGAAATCCCTGGGACGGAATCTGCTATTGAAAGTGGAGATCTGGCTTTAGAAGCTATTCGTACTGGTTTGTCCAATCCCGCAATTCAAATCGATGCTGTAGAAAGTCAAGCAAAGAGTGCTCGCAATCGCTTGGCCAATGCGGTGCTTCGTGCGACATCTGGCCAACGGGATCCACGTAACGGGAATCGTATAGATGCTGATACCAGTCTCCGTGCACCCCAGTATAATTTAGGGCCAGCCAACAATGCCTTGATTTCTGTTTATAACTCTGATTACATTAATCAGGCTTATAATGTTGTGGAAACCATTCCTACACGAAATAGTATTAAGAGCATTGGCTACGCTTCTGGTAGTGATCGTGTGAATGGCATCAATGTGCCTCAGACGTCGGCCTTGAAAAATAGTGCAGTGGCCTTTAATATCATGGGAACTGTTGGGCAGACAGAGGTCGTAACGCCTGGGAAAATTTATAATGTTTCTTTTGTAGTGACCAATACGGCTAGGCAGTCAGTGACACGAACGCTACGCATTCAGGTTTTGCCGCAAAATGATGGCATTCGTAATCCGATTACGGCTGTGACGACAGCGACTTTTGTCAATGATACTACTAACTTGGCCCAGGCTGAAAAAGAGAAGATTTGGGAAGCGTTTAAGACTGCTAACCCCAATATTGCCACTTCAAAAGACTTCAAGGAATACTCGGTATCAGAAGCAGGTGTGGTGACCATTACCTATAAAGATAACACTACAAATGATGTGACGGCTCCAGTGAAGCGACTTGCAGCACCAACGGTGGAGACACGCTTGCTGGAGAAAGCCTACACCCAAACGCCTGTAACAGTGACCGGTGCTGAGCCTGGATCGACCGTTGTCTTGTATAATAATGATGATGAAATCGGAACAGCGGTAGCGGATGCTTCTGGACAAGCGATCGTAACACCGAATGCTCCCTTGCAAACGGGTGGAGTAACAGCTAAGACTCGCATTCTGTATGGTGATCATGCAGTTTATTCCGATGCCAGTAATATGGTTGCTGTAACAGATGCCACACGTCCTGAAGTGACGGCTAAGTTGACCGTCAATGGTGTGGAACCGAAATCAACCCCTCTTGAAGGTGGTGGGAAGAATTATACTATTTACGCTGGTGATGATGCGGTTGTGACCTTTACAGCTACTGATGACAGTGGCAAGTTGAAAGAAATGAAAGTCGTTGCACGAGCGGATCTGAACGACAATGCTTTGAACGGGAATTTCTTTGGTAGTAGCCAGTATGGGACAGGTGATATTGCTCCTATCACGGGCGATATTACGGCTACCAGTGCGAACCCTGCAACCATCACAACGACTATTCATTTGAAGGATGATCTTTACCATACCTACCGAAATACATGGCAACGCAACGTCGCGGCTATTGACAATGCCTCCAATATGAACCGTCCAAATGGTTTGGGTGAGATTCGGATTACTCAAGGGCGTCTCGCTGATCGTACGCCAGGTGTGGCGCCGACAAGCACTATTCAGGTGACGAGTCTAACTGCATTGACAGATGCAGATAAGAGCAAGGTGATTGCAGCTGTATCGGCTGTTAATCCAGAGGTGGCCAACCGGATTAAATCCTATACGGTTAATAGCGATGGTACAGTCACCATTACTTATAAAGATAGTACGACCAATGTTGTAGCGGTAAAACTGTCAGATAGCGATCACAGTCAGTCTGTATCAAACAGTCAGAGTGCATCTGCGAAGACTTCGCAATCGATCAGTCAGTCTTTAAGTGCGAAGCAATCACAGAGCGTATCGACTCAGCAGAGCGTTTCATTGAGCCAGTCACTGAGCTCGGTTCGCTCACAAAGTTTGTCAGCTTCACTAAGCCAATCAGCATCGGCAAGCGCATCCGCTCAAGCAAATCTATCTCGCAGTCAATCGTTGAGCAAGGAGATTTCTCAATCTCAATCCGCTTCAACGAGTCAATCTGTATCGACAAGAAAATCTGAATCTGTGAAGGTTTCGGAGTCAGCTTCTGCAAGTGTCAGTGCCTTGCAGTCTGCTTCGGTATCAGCAAGTGTATCCAAAGTGGTTAGCCAGTCTATCTCAAGCTCGACATCCGCTTCAACGAGCGCCTCTGTTTCAGTGAGTCAGTCAGTTTCAGCATCGCTTTCACAGTCGGTATCAGCGTCACTAAGTCAATCGACTCGCGAGTCGGCTTCAAAATCAGTGAGTCAATCGCAGTCGGAGTCTGCATCAGTATCTTTGAGTGAGTCCGCTAGAAAATCAGCATCGTTGAGCACTTCCGTATTAGAGAGTCAATCAACCTCTACTTCGGTGTCGGTTTCAACGTCTGAGTCGGTGTCGACTTCCAAATCAGTATCGACTTCCGAGTCTGTTTCTGTATCTGAATCAGTATCAGCCTCTGAGTCAGTTTCAGCCTCAGAATCAGCATCAACCTCTGAATCAGTTTCAACGTCAGAATCAGTGTCAGCGTCCGAGTCAGCATCTACATCAGAATCAGTATCAACATCCGAATCGGTTTCTACATCTGAGTCAGTTTCAGCCTCAGAATCAGTGTCTGCTTCTGAATCGGCATCAACATCGGAGTCAGTCTCAGCGTCTGAATCTGTGTCAGTGTCCGAGTCAGCGTCAGAATCAATCTCAACCTCAGAGTCGGTTTCAACGTCAGAATCAGTATCAACGTCTGAGTCGGCATCGACGTCTGAGTCAGCGTCAACCTCAGAATCAGTCTCGACCTCTGAGTCAGTTTCAGTCTCTGAATCTGTATCTACGTCTGAGTCAATTTCAACCTCAGAGTTGGCATCTACCTCTGAGTCAGTTTCTGTATCTGAATCAGTCTCAACGTCTGAGTCAATCTCGACCTCTGAATCATTGTCAGCATCGTTGAGCACCTCAGTATCTGAAAGTCAGTCAGTCTCTGCTTCAGTGTCAGTTTCGACTTCAGAGTCGGTTTCAATGTCAGAATCAGCCTCTGCGTCCGAGTCAGCGTCAACTTCTGAATCAGCCTCTGCGTCCGAGTCAGCGTCAACTTCTGAATCAGCATCAACCTCTGAGTCAGCATCAGATTCCGAGTCAGTCTCAGCGTCGGAATCAGTGTCAACGTCAGAATCAGTGTCTACATCTGAGTCAGTCTCGACGTCTGAGTTGGTATCTACATCTGAGTCAGTGTCAACATCCGAATCAGCTTCTGCGTCTGAGTCAGTGTCAACTTCTGAATCAGCCTCTGCTTCTGAATCAGTCTCGACCTCTGAGTCAGTCTCGACGTCTGAGTCAGCGTTAACCTCAGAATCGGTGTCTACCTCAGAATCGGTGTCTAAGTCCGAGTCAGCATCAACCTCTGAATCAGTATCTACGTCTGAGTCGGTGTCAACATCCGAATCAGCCTCAACCTCTGAGTCAGTATCAGCATCCGAATCAGTTTCAATATCCGAGTCGGTTTCTGCATCCGAGTCTGTCTCAACATCCGAGTCAATTTCAGCCTCTGAGTCGGTTTCAACATCCAAATCAGTGTCGACCTCAGAATCGGCATCTGCATCTGCATCTGCATCAGAATCAGTGTCAACATCCGAATCAGTCTCAACGTCCGAGTCAGTTTCAACGTCTGAATCAGTATCGGCTTCAGAGTCAGTTTCAACGTCCGAATCGGCATCTACATCAGAATCAGTTTCTGCATCTGAGTCAGCGTCAGCCTCTGAATCAGCGTCAGCCTCTGAGTTAGTTTCAGCCTCTGAGTCGGTCTCAACGTCCGAATCAACATCAGCATCCGAATCGGTTTCAACCTCAGAATCAGTTTCTACATCTGAGTCGGTTTCTGCATCCGAGTCTGTCTCAACCTCTGAATCAGTTTCAGCGTCTGAGTCGGTTTCAACATCCAAATCAGTGTCGACCTCAGAATCGGCATCTGCATCTGCATCCGAATCAGTGTCAACATCCGAATCAGCGTCAGCCTCTGAGTCAGTTTCAGTCTCCGAATCGGCATCAACATCCGAATCAGCTTCTGTGTCTGAGTCAGTATCAACATCCGAATCAGCTTCTGCGTCTGAGTCAGTATCAACATCCGAATCTGCATCTGCTTCTGAATCACTCTCGACATCCGAATCAGTATCAACGTCTGAGTCAGTTTCAACGTCCGAGTCAGTATCAACATCCGAGTCGGTTTCTGTATCTGAATCAGTGTCTACGTCTGAATCGGAATCGACATCCGAATCAGTTTCTGCATCTAAGTCGGTTTCTGCATCCGAGTCTGTCTCAACCTCTGAATCAGTTTCAGCGTCTGAGTCAGTTTCAACATCAGAATCATTCTCAGTCTCTGAATCAGCCTCTGCGTCCGAGTCAGCGTCAACTTCTGAATCAGCGTCTGAGTCAGCGTCAGCCTCTGAGTCAGCATCAGTCTCTGAGTCGGCCTCTACGTCTGAGTCGGTTTCAGCCTCTGAGTCGGCCTCTACGTCTGAGTCGGTTTCAGCCTCTGAATCAGTATCAACATCCGAGTCAATTTCAGCCTCTGAGTTGGTTTCAACGTCCGAATCAGTCTCGACTTCTGAATCGGCATCAACTTCCGAATCAGTTTCAACGTCCGAATCAGTATCAGCGTCTGAGTCAGTTTCAACCTCTGAATCAGTATCGACATCTGAGTCAGTCTCAGTCTCTGAGTCAGTATCTACGTCCGAATCAGCGTCAGCCTCTGAATCTGAGTCGGTATCAGCATCAGAATCAGCCTCTGCTTCTGAATCAGTTTCAACATCAGAATCAGTCTCAGAGTCCGAATCAGTTTCAACGTCTGAATCGGTTTCTGTATCAGAATCAATCTCGACATCAGAATCATTGTCAGCATCGTTGAGCACTTCAGTATCAGAAAGTCAGTCAGTTTCTACTTCAGTTTCAGTCTCAACATCTGAGTCAGTTTCAGTCTCTGAATCATTGTCAGCCTCTGAGTCGGTTTCAACATCGGAATCAACTTCTGCGTCTGAGTCAGCCTCAACGTCTGAATCAGTGTCTACTTCTGAATCACTTTCAACGTCTGAATCAATCTCGACATCAGAATCATTGTCAGCATCGTTGAGCAATTCAGTATCAGAAAGCCAGTCAGTCTCTACTTCGGTTTCAGTTTCGATGTCAGTATCTGTATCTGAGTCAGCATCGACATCGGAGTCAGTTTCAACGTCCGAATCAGTGTCAGCGTCTGAGTCAGTTTCAGCATCTGAATCGGTATCTACTTCAGAATCAGTTTCAACGTCAGAATCAGTATCAGTGTCCGAATCAGCTTCAACCTCAGTAAGCCAATCAGTGTCAGCATCTGAATCAGCTTCAACCTCAGTAAGTCAATCGGTTTCTACATCCGAATCAGTATCAGCGTCTGATTCAGAATCAGCGTCCGAATCAGTATCGACATCTGAGTCAGTGTCAACGTCCGAATCAGTATCGACATCTGAGTCAGTGTCAACGTCCGAATCGGTTTCTGTATCTGAATCAGTGTCCACCTCAGAATCAGTTTCTGCATCCGAGTCAGCGTCTACTTCTGAATCGGCATCAACATCGGAGTCAGTCTCAGCGTCAGAATCATTGTCTGCATCTGAGTCAGCATCAACCTCTGAATCAGTCTCAGCGTCTGAGTCGGTTTCAGCCTCTGAATCTGTCTCTACTTCTGAATTAGCATCAGCCTCTGAGTCATTGTCAGCATCGTTGAGCAGTTCAGTATCAGAAAGCCAGTCAGTCTCTACTTCGGTTTCAGTTTCGACATCAGTATCTGCATCTGAGTCAGCATCATTGAGTACCTCTGCCCCTGAATCAACTTCAACATCAGTAAGTACTTCAGTTTCAGTGAGTCAATCACAATCAGGATCAACATCTGGTAGCGGTTCATACTCTAACTCAATGAGCCAATCAATTTCTCATTCAGAGTCATTGTCTGCATCCGAATCAGCAAGTGGATCACAAAAACACAGCCAGTCTGTGGTGCTTCCAAATACTGGCGAAACAGGATCTGTAACATCAGCTCTTCTTGGGGTAGTTACAGGGTTAGCTGGAATTGCTGGACTTACCCGACGTAAAAAGAAGGGGAACTGATCTAGTAGGAAATATCATTTTTTTCGAGTGAATCTCATAGGAGATTCACTTTTTTTCTAGTAGAATGAGGTGTTTTTAATGTGTTACAAAAAAATTTGAAAATTAAACGATAATATATAAGTTTTTTGTAGCAAATTACTTGAATCTACGTAGTATTGCTGTATAATGAATAATGACTACAATGTAAGGGGAATATCATGCAATTTAAGCGTTCAAAAGGAAACTTTCGTGAAACAGATCGTGTCGTACGCTTCAAATTAATTAAATCAGGAAAAAATTGGCTTCGAGCATCAACAGCTGCTCTAGGCCTCTTTCGCGTGGTGCGTGGGCAAGTGGAGGAGACCATCATTGCCAACGTGCAGCAAGATCAAATAGAAAGTCAAAAGCATAACCAAGCCTTCTTAAAAGGTTTGATTACGGTAGGGACTGTTTTTGGTGGTGCTGTGCTTGCTACGACTGCTAAGGCGGAGGATGCAACATCACTTGCACCAATGGTTTCTGAGACAAAAGAGGAAACCTTGGCAGAAGTGGATAGTGTGGTCTTAGGAAATACCTCTACCCAGTCTTCAGAATCCAGCTCTGTTTCAGGATCAACTAGTTTTTCTACATCTGAGAGTGCGTCTGCTTCGATCAGTGAATCCACCTCTTTGTCCTTGAGCGAAGTTGGATCAACTGCATTATCAACGGCACTTAGCGAGTCTGCTCAAGCTCTAGAGTCAGAAGCAGGTATTGAGGAGCCGACTAGTTTAGAAGAAGCTACTGTTTTAGAACAAAATACCTCTGAAGCTGAATTGCTCCAAGAAATTGCAGGGAATTACGCATCTAAAATGACGGACACCGATCGCCGAGCAGTGGTCGAAGCGGTCATTAACAAAGTGCAGGCTGAAGTGGCTGCAAGCAATAACTTGATCCACACCAATGCCAGTGCGCAAGCTTATGCTGACCAGCGCGATCGTTTGGAGAAAGCTGTCGATGAGATGATGACGACCTTGACAGCTGCAGGTTTTGTGGGAAATACGAATATAGATGGGAAACCTGCGATCTCTGCTCAGTTGGCTCCTCTAGCTGAGGAAACATACTTGGCTGATGATGTATTGGATATGACCCCGAACCCAGAAGATCCCAATGGTGCGAGTGTAGAAGATCCTACACTTGACACACCAGGATATGCTAAGGATCCTCATCTAGATAAAGATCTCTTAAGATTTTCGCCTGAAGAGTTGAAAAATTTTTTAGGTGACCCCTACACCAATCGTTATACATTTGGTATTTGGGACTTTGTGAATAAACAAGGAGAGTCACTTGGTTACTATGCGACTATGTCGATTGATATCAGTGAGATAGATCCGGAAAAGCATAAGGCAATGGATGTTTATTTCCGCATTGTCCGAAAATCAGATGGGGCTGAAATTTTTTCACAAACTGTATCTCCAGAAGGATATGGCCAAGATATTCAATTACCAAAAGAAGTACTAATTGGTCAGGCTCCCCTTGGGAACAAGGTTTTTAATTCGGAACCTTCTACAGGTAATGGGACCTTTGGAATGCTGACGAATTTTATTCCGGAACAGGCTTTCTTATTCCGGAGTATTTATGATGTCATGACGCCTGAGAATCAAGGGCAATTGATTAGGACGTATCCTAGTATCAAAATTCCATCTATGATGGGACAACAATCGACCTTCTATAGAGAAGTGGACCCGAATGGTAGATGGTTTAATGGGCAATATGAACCAACGGGGAAAGAAAGATCCTTACTAGAGTATAGAATCTACGGATTGGAAGGCCAGCATTATACAGCTTCCAATCCACGCGAATTTCCTGGTTATGTACAGGTCCCAGCGCACACCGTGTTCCCGAATCGTAAAAGTGGGGTGTTCGATAATAGTAAGAATGGGAAATCAAGAATTGAACTATTAGGGGATGCGCGTGAGCATTTCATTAAAAGTGAAGTTGTCACCCTTAATCAAAATGGTGATTATTCTCTTCGCTACTATGTTTTAGATCCTTCTAAAATCCATGATGTTAGTAGTGGTGATGTAGGAAATGCTAAGGTAACCGATGTATATACACTTGTTTATGAAAAAGAATTTAAACAAGATAGTACGGATAACCTTTCAGATTTAGGTGGAATTCGTAAAGTTGAAAGTAAAAATAAGGATTATTTCCTGAATGTTACACCAAGACGAATAGATTACCAACATTTTGAGTTGGATATCACAGGTTGGTTCTCTAGTAAGGAGACAGTTACTTACACTGATGAAAAAACAGGAATAGAATATACTGTTCCAAAACCATTCACGGAACTTCCAAAATCAACATACCTCGATAAAAATACGACCATGGTCGTTGGAGAAGATGCAACACCTCAAGGAGCAGATGGTTTTTCCAACTTCAAACAAACGATCAAAAAAATAGTAGATTCATACCCCTTAACGAGTGTGAATTATTACTATCGAAAGATGACACCGTCAGAATCTGCTTCACAATCTCAAAACTTCTCGATTTCAACTTCAGAGTCACTAGTTTCAGAATCCATTTCATCTTCTCAATCTGTTTCGGTCAGTGAGTCCGTTTCCTTGTCACAAGCATCTAGCTCCGCCAGTCAATCAGATTCACAGGTTTCAACCTCGATTTCCTTGTCACAATCTGTATCGACAAGCGAATCCAACTCGTTGGTTCAGGAATCGATCTCCACTAGTCAGTCAGAGTCGTTGCTTCAGGAATCCGTATCGGCTAGCCAATCAGACTCGTTAGTACAAGAATCCGTATCTGCCAGCCAGTCAGAGTCATTGATTAAGGAATCTGTATCTGCTAGTCAGTCAGAGTCATTGGTTCAGGAATCTGTATCAGCGAGTCAATCAGAGTCGTTGATTAAAGAATCCGTTTCGGCCAGTCAGTCTGAATCGTTGGTTCAGGAATCTGTATCCGCCAGTCAGTCAGACTCCTTGGTACAAGCGTCCGTTTCTGCGAGTCAATCAGACTCGCTGGTTCAGGCATCTGTATCGTCTAGCCAATCCGATTCGTTGCTCAAAGAATCCGTATCAGCTAGTCAATCTGATTCCTTGGTTCAATCGTCGGTTTCCGCAAGTCAGTCCGAGTCATTGGTTCAGGAATCCGTTTCGACCAGCCAGTCTGATTCGTTGGTTCAAGAATCAGTTTCTTCAAGCCAATCTGAGTCGCTGGTTCAAGAGTCGATTTCAGTGAGTCAATCCGACTCACAATCAAAAGCAGCATCAGCATCTAAGAGTGAGTCTGAAAAAGCCTCGAAATCTGTTTCGTTGAGTCAGTCGGTATCCTTATCTAATTTAGCATCTAGATCAATTTCTGTGTCTCAATCGCAGTCAACATCGGCGGTTGGATCGGAGGAAGTGGTTTCTCAACTGATTTCCTTGTCACAATCTATTTCGATGAGCAAAAAGCTGTCAGAATCCGTTTCGTTGAGTCAGTCAGAGTCATTGGTTCAGGAATCCGTATCGGCTAGCCAATCAGCCTCGTTGGTACAAGCATCAGTTTCTACGAGTCAATCCGAGTCGCAAGTTCAAGATTCGGTTTCAGCCAGCCAATCAGAGTCACTGGTTAAAGCCTCAGTTTCAGCAAGTCAATCAGAGTCTTTGATTCAAGCTTCGGTTTCTGCAAGTCGGTCAGAGTCATTGATTCAGGCATCGGTATCAGCGAGTCAATCCGATTCCTTGATTAAAGAATCAGTTTCTTCAAGCCAATCCGATTCGCTGGTACAAGAGTCGATTTCAGCCAGCCAATCCGATTCGCTGGTTCAAGCATCTGTATCTGCCAGTCAGTCCGATTCGTTGGCACAAGAATCCGTTTCCACCAGCCAGTCAGACTCGTTAGTACAAGCATCCGTTTCAGCAAGCCAATCAGAATCACTAGTCCAAGCGTCAGTTTTGGCAAGTGAATCAAATTCATTGGCTCAAGAATCGATCTCAGCAAGCCAATCAGACTCGTTGGTTCAGGCATCTGTATCGTCTAGCCAATCAGAATCCTTGGTACAAGCCTCGGTTTCTGCGAGTCAATCAGACTCGCTGGTTCAAGCATCTGTATCGTCAAGCCAATCCGATTCGTTGCTCAAAGAATCCGTATCAGCTAGTCAATCTGATTCCTTGGTTCAAGCGTCGGTTTCCGCAAGTCAGTCCGAGTCATTGGTTCAGGAATCAGTATCTGCCAGCCAATCAGATTCGTTAGTTCAAGCATCAGTTTCCGCAAGTCAGTCCGAGTCATTGGTTCAGGAATCAGTATCTGTCAGTCAGTCAGACTCGCTGATTCAAGAATCAGTTTCCGCGAGTCAATCCGATTCGCTAGTTCAAGAGTCGATTTCAGCTAGTCAATCAGACTCATTAGTCCAAGCATCCGTATCTGTCAGTCAGTCAGACTCGCTGATTCAAGAATCGGTTTCCGCGAGTCAATCCGATTCGCTAGTTCAAGAGTCAGTTTCCGCGAGTCAATCTGAGTCCTTGATTCAAGCATCAGTTTCCGAAAGTCAATCGCAATCTACTTCTGATATCGAATCTAAGTCTCAAATTACAGAATCTATGTCCTTTTCTCGTTCTGATTCAATGAGTCAGTCGGAATCGCAAGTATCGACTGATTTGCAATCAACATCATTGAGTCAATCAGAATCGTTGGTGCGAGAGTCAGTTTCTGCGAGTGAATCGGAATCATTGGTTCAGGAGTCTGTATCGGCCAGTCAATCAGAGTCGCAGGTTCAAGCCTCAGTATCTGCTAGCCAATCGGATTCGTTGGTTCAAGCATCTGTATTGACCAGCCAATCAGAATCGCTAGTTCAAGAGTCGATTTCAGCTAGTCAATCAGACTCGTTAGTACAAGAATCCGTTTCGGCAATTCAATCCGACTCCTTGGCCCAAGCATCCGTTTCAGCAAGTGAATCAGAATCCTTGGTTCAGGACTCCGTTTTAGCTAGTAAATCAGAGTCTTTGGTTCAAGCGTCCGTTTCGGCTAGCCAATCAGAGTCATTGGTTCAGGAATCTGTATCTGCCAGCCAGTCAGACTCGCTGATTCAAGCATCCGTTTCAGCAAGTCAATCTGATTCTTTGATCCAAGCTTTGGTTTCTGCCAGTCGATCGGATTCGTTGGTTCAGTCATCGGTATCTGCTAGTCAATCTGAATCGCTGGTACAAGCGTCCGTTTCGGCTAGCCAATCAGAGTCATTGGTTCAGGAATCTGTATCTGCCAGTCAATCCGAGTCGCAGGTTCAAGCTTCAGTATCTGCTAGCCAATCGGATTCGTTGGTTCAAGCATCTGTATTGACCAGCCAATCAGAATCGCTGGTTCAGGCCTCGGTATCTGCCAGCCAGTTCGATTCGCTAGTTCAAGCTTCTGTCTTAACAAGCGAATCTGCTTCAACGTCCATGCCAGTATCTGAATTTCCTTTGACGAGTGTTTCAGATTCTATAAGCGCATCATCGACAGAGAGTCAATCCTTATCGCAGGAAATTTCTGAATGGATCAGTGTGTCTTATGCGTCAAGTTTCTCTGCTGTGACAAGTTCTTCGGAGTCTGTCGTGTCTTCGTTTGGCACCTCTTACTCAGAATCTCCATCAGATGCAAGCTCACTAACTGCGACGCACTCTTCCGGACCTGCTCTTCCAGAGACAGTTGCCCATCCTTCATCTAATATTCTTGCTACAGGAGCTTCCATTCTTCTGTCTGGATTAGCCCTTTTAGGAATTCGGAAAAAAGATGGCAAATAAAACCTTAAAAGACCGGAATGAACCGGTCTTTTATTGATCTAGAATGTCTAAGAAGTTGGGAAATATGTTATAATGAATGAGGAAGTTTTCGTTGAGGGATATGAAAAAGGTTACTTTGTGAAAAGCTCTGTTTGCCTTCATATCTTCAGAAAATATGGGATTAAAAAAGAAGAGTCAGAGGAAAGAGATGAAAATTCATTTTACAAATTTATTTGGGCAATCTTCGAAAAGTGTTGCCCTGATGGCACAAAACGATATCATGAATGTCGTTCGTGAACTTGGGGTTAATGAATTAGGGATCTACTTTTATGATCATAGCAACGAACCAGCTAGCGAATTGAATTCGCGGATGGATGGGATTTTAGCAGGCGTTGCTTTTGGAGATATCGTCTTCGTTCAATCACCCTCTTGGAACGGAATTGAGTGGGATAATCGTTTGGTGGATAAGTTAAAACTCCTTCAAACCAAGCTGGTCATGTTTATCCATGATGTCCCGCCGCTCATGTTTGAAAGTAATTATTATCTCATGCCTGCTTATATTGAGATGTATAATAAAAGCGACCTTGTTGTTGTCCCATCAGAACAGATGTACCATCGTCTAGTATCAGAAGGGCTTACAGTAAAAAAATATGTGGTCCAAAAGTTGTGGGATTTGACCCACAGTTTGGATCTCTACACTCCACAATTTGAGAAAAAGTTGATCTTCTCAGGAAATCCTTCGCGTTTCCCTCATATCATCGATTGGAAATATGAGACACCCCTTCATGTTTATACTGAACCAGTTGAAGGAGTCGATTATTCTAAGGTCCATATTGAAGGCTGGCGGACTAAGCAAGAGTTGCTTCTCGAGCTTTCCAAGGGTGGTTTTGGGCTTGTCTGGGGAAATTCTGAGAATCCTGAGGATGAGCGGGATTACTACAAAGAAAATATTTCCTACAAACTATCGACTTATCTATCTGCTGGTCTTCCGGTAGTAGTGCCAGACTATTTGTCAAATGCAGACTATATTCGAGAAAAAGGGCTCGGATTTGTAGCCTCCAGTCTCGAAGAAGCCAATCGTTTGGTTCAAGACTGTACAGAAGAAGAGTATGCCCAAATGGTTCAAAAGGCTCAACATACTTCTTATTTGATTCGCAATGGCTATTTTACAAAGAAATTATTTGTTGATAGTGTCATGGCTTTAGGAAAATAAATAGAATAAAATAGGATTCTTCAGACATAAATCTGAAGAATTTTTTATTGAATACGGTACCAAGGCTATAATTTTTTACAATATTAAGGATTAGTGACAAATAAGTGTAGAAAATAAGCAAATTATGGTAAAATAAGTTGAGATAAAATGCTCTAAAGGCACATATTTAAAGGCTGTTTTCCAAGTGGAAGAGTCAAAATGAGTAAGAGAAAGTTTAAAAGAAATGTTAAAACGATCTGAAGTAGGAAAGAGATTTTGTTGGACGATATTTTTCGTCTTTATTTATGTTTTGGGAAGTAAAATTTCCCTGCCTTTTGTTGACTTATCAAAGGCCTTGAGACTCAATGAGGGAACGACAACGGGCTTGCAGCTCTCAAGCGCTGTGATGGGGGGAAACCTCCGCGGGATGTCGATCTTTTCGATCGGTCTATCCCCATGGATGTCTTCCATGATTTTGTGGCGGATGTTTACCGTTTCAAAACGCTTTAACCTCGAAAAAACCAGCACGGAGATTGTGGAACGGCGAAAGATGTACGTAACCTTGGTGCTCGCCATCGTCCAGTCTTTGGCAGTGGCCATGTATCTCCCCTTGAAGACAGGGTTGAACCCTGGACTTGTCATTGCGGTCAATACCATGATTATGGTAGCCGGAGCCTTCTTTTTAGTTTGGCTCTCCGATCTAAATGCCGCTTTGGGGCTTGGAAGTTCTGTTGTGATCATGATGGCTGGGATGGTTATGTATCTGCCCGAAGACGTGATGCAGACCCTTTCAAATGTCAATAATATCCCAGAAATTGCTTATGTTCTGGGCGTGATTTTCATCTTGATTTTTGTCTATGTGGCAGTCTTGGTGGAATATTCCAAGTACCAGATTCCTGTCAATAAATTAGGGATCCACAACAACTTGAAAAGTTATACTTTTTTGGATATCAAGCTTAACCCGGCAGGAGGGATGCCCTTCATGTATGCCATGACCTTGGTGTCCATTCCTCAGTATGCTATGCTCTTGATCTTGTCTATGGATTCCAATGCCAAGTGGGCTGCTCGTTTAGCCAAACACTTGGTGATGGGAGATCCGATTTGGATTCTTCTTTACATTCTGATGATCGCCCTTCTCTCTTTTGCTTTTGCCTTTGTCAATGTAAACGGAGAAGAAATTGCAGATAAGATGATGAAGGCTTCCGAGTATATCGATCATGTCTATCCTGGAGCAGATACACGTCGCTATATCAATAAAATTGTGCTACGCTTGACGGTTTTTGGGACCTTGTATCTGATCCTCTTCACGGCGCTTCCTTTTTCTCTCCTGTTATGGGATAAGGATCTCTTGCGCTTGACCATGATTCCAGGAACCTTCCTCATGTTTGTCGGGATGATTTACAATATCCGAGAAGAAATTCGTGCCCTTCGTGTGAATCAACGTTATACAAGAATATTCTAGGAGTAACCATGTATTATTTTGTACCAGCCTGGTATGGAACGGACCGCATCTGGCAGCAAACAGCTACCCCTTGGTACTGGATGCGAGAGTCCATTGAATTTGACGATACCATTAATCAAGTTCGTATTTTTCAAGAAGCAGAAATGGATCGGATCTTATTGTTGCCTCAATATAGTCCGCAACTGCGCTATTTTTTGCACCGCCAAGATTTGTTAGAGACAGATGTCCTTTCGATTTTTGATAAAATCCAACAGGTTCCGTCTGATTTGACTATGCGCCCAGTCCAGCTTCAGGACATCGAATGGCCAAGTGAGACCACTTTTTCCTATACTCCCTTTTTGGTGATGGCGTTTCGAAAGGGCCACCACCTAGCGAAAATTGATATGGGAGTGGATGGAAACCTTCTCTCTTTGACCCGTTATAAGAATGACGAGATCAGCTACATCGAGTACTTAGATGATCGTGGCTTTATCTCTAGTAGAATCTACTACAATGAGGGAAAACCCTATTTCCAAGAGTATCTGAGTTTTGATGGGCAATGGGTTTTGAGAGAGATGTTGATCGAAGAGAACCACTCCGTCATGGTTAATGAAGCTTTCTTTCATGCCTTCAAAAAAGAAAGCTATGCCAATATGGGAGACGTTGCCGCTGAAAAAATGAAGGAGCAGCTAGCAACCTTGGTTCCAGGACGAGATCAGTTGGTTTTGGCAGCTCATCCAGCAAATTTGGCCTTTTTACAAGATACAGCAAGTAGTGTCAAGAAAGTCTTGTCTTTCTACGGGGATCGCCAGCCCTTGTCTGCCGAAAACTTTGCCCTCTATTTTGATATGATTGATGCCCAGCTCTTGATTACAGATAGTAAAAAAACCAAAGAAGCGATTGGGGTCTTTTCTCCTAGCTTGGCTCAGAAGACACACCGGATTACCTCTTTTGACTCCCGCCTTCGTTTGGGCTCTAGTCAGGAGCGCAAGGAATCGAAGATTTACTTTTATGTCAATGAAGCTGAGCTTCCAAGTAAGAGCCAGCTCAAGAAGGTTCTGGAGGTCTTGGCGCAACATCCTTTATTTGAAGTTGTTTTTGCATTTTACAATGGATCACCGGAGCGTGTTAAGGAATTAGAAGGGCAACTCGAGGAATTGATCGCTAGCGAGCAGGACTTGCATCTGGTTCAATCACCAGCCCAAATAGAAGGACTTGGGGAAAACCAGATTATCGATGAAGAGTCCGTACAAGACGCACCGGACTACCGCTTTGTAGTTAAGAATTTTTCAAATGAAAATGACATTATTCAAGAGTTGGAAAAAACCCGCTTGATCGTAGATTTAAGCGAGGAACCTAACCTCTACACGCAGATTGCAGGGATCTCTGCTGGGATTCCTCAGGTCAACCGCGTCCAGACAGAATATGTCGATCATTTGAAAAATGGCTATGTCTTATCAAAGGGAGACAAGGAATTAGAGAAGGCGATTACTCACTTTTTATTGGAATTGAAGCCTTGGAACGAAGCCTTGGTCTACTCGATCGAAAAAATTCAAGAATACACCGGTCAACGCTTGATCGAGAAATGGGAAGGATGGATGAAAGAACGTCATGGATAAAAAACTACAAATACCCCATATTCTCCAAATCGGCTCAAGTAGTTGGCAGGATCAGGTGGAGCTTCCTGCTGGACTAGGCTGGCACTTTTTTCAAGCTACCGCTCTTCCATCGCTCAAAGAGTATATGGAAGAAGAGGAAATCTCCAAATTCAAAGCCTTGATTCTAGAAAAGCCAGAAGATTTATTAGCTTTAGGAGAAGACCTAGCTTATTTTCAGCCTTATACCGTTTTTTATGATGAAAGCCATGAACTAGAGGCGCCTTCTGATGAATTGGCTCACCTCTTAAGACTCAAGCAAGCAAGACCCTGGGATTTCTCAAACAAGCATCAATTTCTCTATGTCTTAGAACGCTTTTTATACGACAATCAATATGGAGATGCCTTTACAGTTCGTGACCTGCGAGTGAGACCGGATTTTGCTGGCCAGCAAACGGTGTTGGGTCAACATTTTCTGAAGTTAGATGGATCATACGGTGAAGAGTTTACACCGATTGCTCAGTGGGTCTACAACTACGTGTATGATGCGAGTCGTCCCATCAGTTTTTGGTTGGAATATGAAAAAGATCCAAGCTGTCAGCTGCAATTGCGGATTCAATTTTACCGCTTTGGTGCTCTGGGAGAGTGGGTCAAAGATGCAGTCTTTTCAGAAGAAGAGATGGAGCAACCACTAGAATTGGACGGAGCAGAACCTTATTACTTAGCCTTTTCGCTGGAAGCAAAAGGAGAAGGGACGCTTACGATCGGAGCCTTACATAAGCGCTTGTCACATGGTCCTTTAGGAGAGATGACCGTAGGAGCTAAGACGCTACGGGACCACAAACGCCAAGAAATTTTTGCTTATTTCCATCCTGGCGATCTGAAGCCACCTTTAAACATTTACTTTTCTGGGTATCGTCCGGCTGAAGGATTTGAAGGGTTTGGGATGATGCGTGCGATGGGGAGTCCCTTTATTCTCTTTTCTGACCCAAGACTGGAAGGTGGATCCTTCTATATGGGCTCAGAAGAATTGGAAAGTCAAATCACTGCTTTTATTGATCAGCACTTGGACTTGCTCGGCTTTGAGCCAAAAGATATGAATTTCTCTGGCTTGTCCATGGGGACCTTTGGTGCCCTTTACTATGGGGCTCTTTATTCTCCTCATGCGATCTTGGTCGGAAAACCCATTGTCAACCTGGGAGATGTCGCTGCCAACCTGAAATTTAAACGCCCGGATGAGTTTGGAACATCTCTAGACATGATGCAGTTGATCATCGGTCAAGTGTCGCAAGAAGGGATCGGTCAGCTGAATCAACGCTTCTGGGACCGGTTTGATCAAGCGGATTTCAAGGATACAATTTTAGCCCTTGCCTATATGAGGGATGATGACTACGACCAGCAGGCTTATCCAGATATTTTAGAGGCTCTGTATGAATTGCCGGTTCGTATTATCAGTACTAGTCGTGCCGGTCGACACAATGATGCGAGTGGTCCGATCATTGAGTGGTTTGTGACCCAGTACAAAGAAATCATGGAAAGAGACTTTGGAAGAAACCAATGATAAAAATAAAAGAAAATGAAAGCAGACGAATCTACTGGGGCGATACCGTTCTAGCAGATTATCTTTGGGGGTCGACCATTCAAGCGACTGACCAAGGAAGCGTTCAGTTTCAGAACCCCCTCATGCCATCTGGTCAAGTGCTGAAAACTTGGCATTCGCAGACAAATTTTGGCGCAACTCGTCAAATTCCTAGTCTGCCCCTGCTCAAAAGAGAGCAAGATTATGAATTGGTTATCACGATGGAAGCGACTCCTGCTCATACCGTTATGGTAGAAATCGTCTTCAAAGATCGCTTTGGAGAGGTCGTTGGCCGTCGAGTAACCGCAGAAGGTCGCTTGCCGTTTACCTATCCAGATCAAGCATACGCCTATGAAGTACGCTTGCTCAGTGCAGGTTTGCAAGAGTTTACCTTCCACTATTTCACGATTCAACCAATATCGTCTGAGGGAGCAGAAGTTCTCGAATAGACGAACATCACTGCAAAAAAAGAGGATTACATTGGATTACGTTAAATTAAGAAACATCAAAAAAATCTTAAAAGAAGTCAATAGCTGGAAGGATGACATGGCCCGCTTGACGGATCGACAACTACAGGAGAAGACTGTGGAATTTCGGGAACGTCTAGCAGAGGGCGAGACCTTAGATGATCTCTTACCGGAAGCATTTGCGGTTGCGCGGGAGGCCGATAAACGGGTCTTGGGCATGTTTCCTTATGACGTGCAAGTCATGGGAGGGATTGTCCTCCACCAAGGCAATGTCGCTGAAATGAATACCGGTGAAGGGAAGACCTTGACGGCAACTATGCCGGTTTATCTCAATGCCTTAGAGGGCAAAGGGGTCATGGTTATTACGACCAATACCTATCTGGCAACTCGGGATGCAGAAGAGATGGGACAGGTCTACCGCTTTTTGGGCTTGACTGTCGGCGTTCCTTTAAAACAATCTGAAGACGAAGAATTAGATCCAGAAGTCAAACGGGAGATTTACCGGTCAGATGTCATTTATACGACTAATACTAGTCTGGGCTTTGACTATTTAACAGAGAACTTGACGGCTTCTGCAGATGGCCAGTTTTTAGCAGACTTCAATTACGCCATTGTCGATGAGATTGATTCGGTGCTTCTAGATAGTGCCCAGACTCCCTTGATTATTTCTGGTTCTCCTCGGGTTCAGTCCAACCTTTATGGGATTATTGATACCCTGATCCAAACCTTCAAAGAAGGGGAAGACTTCAAGTTTGATGAAGAAAAGAAACGAGTTTGGTTGACTCGAAAAGGAGCTCATGCAGCAGAAGCCTTTCTAGCCATTCCCAACCTCTATGATCCCCAATACCGTGACTTGGTCCGCCATATCAGCCTAGCCCTGCAGGCCAATAAAAACTTTATTAAGGATAAGGATTATGTCATTCATCCCAATGTTGAAGGGCAACCGGAGATTGTCTTACTAGACCAGGCGACGGGTCGCTTGATGGAAATGACCCGCTTGCAAGGAGGACTCCACCAGGCGATTGAAGCCAAAGAGGGTCTCAAGCTGACCCAAGAAACACGGGCCATGGCTTCTATTACTTACCAAAACCTCTTTAAGATGTTTCGGAAGTTGGGAGGCATGACCGGGACTGGGAAGGTCGCTGAGGCAGAGTTTCTTGATACCTATGCTATGTCAGTGATCAAGATCCCAACCAATCGCAAGAAGATCCGCAAAGATTTGCCGGATGAAATCTATCAGACCTTGCCGGAGAAAATCGTGGCTTCTCTGGATTATGTGAAGAAGGTCCATGAAAAGGGTAATCCGATTCTGGTCTTTGCCGGATCGGTTGAAATGTCGATTCTTTATTCGAATCTTCTTTTGCGGGAAGGGATCCCTCACAATCTTCTCAATGCTAACAATGCTCCTCGAGAGGCCCAGATCATTAAGGAATCAGGTCGAAAAGGAGCCGTGACGGTTGCGACCTCAATGGCCGGTCGGGGAACTGATATCAAGTTGGGACCAGGAGTCGCTGAGTTAGGTGGCTTGGTGGTTGTTGGGACTGAGCGGATGATGAACCAGCGGATTGACCTTCAAATTCGTGGACGTTCAGGTCGTCAAGGAGATCCCGGTTTGACCAAGTTCTTCGTCTCTTTGGAAGACGATTTGATGAAAAACTGGGGGCCAGACTGGATCCAGGATACCTATCAAGACTATGATGTGGATGAGCGGATTGGTTCAGCCAAAGCTCTGACCAAGCGCAAGTATAGAAACTTGGTGGAACGGGCCCAAAATGCTAGTGAAAGTTCTGGTCAGGCCAGTCGTCGGATGACGTTAGAATTTGCGGAAAGCATGAACATTCAGCGTGCCATCGTCTACGAAGAGCGCGACCGCTTGATCAAACAAGAAGGACGCTTGGATGATATCGTTGAAAAAGTGCTTCGTTCCGTCTTTTCAAGTGTAGCCCATAAAAAAGAATACAAGGAACCGGTAGCTTTTTATCGCTATATGTTAGACAATGTTAGTTACCAAGTGGATCCGGAAAAGGCCCACCAAACCTTCCGTAGCAAGAAAACCAAAGAGAATTTCTTATGGGAGATTGCTAAAAGCGAGTTGGAAGCTAAGTATGAGATCTTAGGCACCGATGAAGTGATCGCCCAATTCCAGCGCATGGCCATCCTAAAAGCTATCGATGAAAACTGGGTCGAGCAGGTAGACTATCTGCAACAATTGCGCATGGCGCTCTCTGGTCAGTACACCAGTCAGAAAAACCCTTTGGTAGAATTTTTCCAAGAAGCCTACCAATCCTTTGAACGAATGAAAGAGGCGGCCAAAGAACAAATGGTCCGCAATCTCTTACTGAGTCGAGTAGAAATCAATAAAAAAGGGGAAATTGTCTTGCATTTCCCATAAAAGAGGACATTATGACAGTATACAATATCAACCTTGGAATCGGTTGGGCCAGCAGTGGTGTTGAGTATGCCCAGGCCTACCGTGCCCAGTTGTTACGCAATATCCATCAACCAGCCAAGTTTGTTTTTATGGATATGATCTTAGCCGATAATATCCAGCATTTAACAGAAAATATCGGTTTTAAAAATGATGAAATCATCTGGCTCTATAGCCATTTTACAGATATAAAAATTGCGCCAACGACCTATACCATTGATCAGGTCTTAGCAGGTTTTGCCGGAAAACCGACTCGGGAAGAAGTCGACGGCAAGATCAAGCGCTTCTTTTATGAGGACCAGGACAATTTTTTGACCTGCTACCTGCGCGAAGAAAACAGTCCTTATGTCGAACGCTGCGAGTACGTGTCTAGAGGGATTTTGGTGAGAAAGGATTATTTCTCCTATACCCGCTATTGTACAGAGTATTTCATTCCTAAGAACAACCAAGCCAACTTGATTGAGCGCCGCTTTTACAATGAAGACGGGACGGTTGCCTACAGCATGCAGATGGCGGATGGCCGCGAAATCTATCGTTTCCCAGATCGCTATCTAGTTGGTCGCCAAGAATTGATCCGCTACTTCATGCAAACCCTTCAATTGACCAAACAAGATCTGGTGATTTTGGATCGGGAAACCAATATCGGTCAGCCTATCTTTGAAGAAGCGCAAAAAGCCCGCCTGGGTGTGGTCGTCCATGCAGAGCACTTCAGTGCCAATAATGTTGACGATCAGTATATCCTGTGGAACAACTACTACGAGTACCAATTTACCAATGCTGACAAGGTGGACTTCTTTATTGTTGCGACCGACCGTCAAAAAGAAATCTTAGCCGAGCAGTTTGCCAAATACACCAACCATCAGCCAGCCATCTATACCATTCCAGTTGGGAGTCTTGCAAGCTTGCCACAAAACGAAAATCGCACCCCATTTTCTATGATTACTGCCTCTCGTTTGGCGACAGAAAAGCATATTGACTGGTTAGTGCGAGCAGTGGTTCGCGCCAAAAAAGAATTGCCAGAACTGTCTTTTGATATCTATGGAAAAGGTGGAGAAGAAGGCAAGCTGCGTTCTCTGATTGATGAATTGGGGGCGGCAGACTATATCCATCTCAAAGGGCATGCCAATCTAGAGGAAATTTATAAGAATTATGAGGTTTACCTGTCAGCATCGACCAGTGAAGGCTTTGGGTTGACCTTGATGGAGGCGATTGGTTCGGGTCTACCGATTATCGGTTTTGACGTTCCTTATGGCAATCAGACCTTTGTCACAGAAGGTAAAAATGGCTATCTCATTCCGCCTTCAGCAGATCAAGTGGTCGACCAGATCGCTTCTGCCTTTGCGGAGAAAATCATCCAGCTATACAAAAAAGATGATCTAGCCAGCATGCGTCAAGCATCTTATGCGCGTGCAGAAGACTTTTTGACCAGCCGAGTAGAAGAAGCTTGGGCACAATTGATAGAAGAGGTGACACATGCTGAACGTATTTGATAGTTATTCTCGTGAAAGCCAAGACCTGCTCCACTCCATGAAAGAGTCTGGCTTTGACCACCCGACCGTTGTTTTGGAGCCAAATGGTTTCTTACCAGACGGTGTCGAGTCTCCCTTTATCTATTTCTTAGGACAAGCAAAAGGGGAGAAGCGGGGACGCTACTTTAATGAAGTTCCAGTGCCTGATTTCTGGGAAGTTTCTGGGGATAACAGTTCGGGAAAAGTGACCTACTATGGTCAGGAAAAGGCTCGGATTGTTTACCATGCTGCTTCCTATAAACGCATCGTCGAGCGCTTAGAGTGGTTAGATGATAAGGGGCAAGTGGTCATGATTGAGCGCTTCGACCAATACGGTCGTAAGATCGCTGTAACGACTTGTGGTGATCAAGGTCAGCATTTGGTGACCACTTATTTTGAAGGGGATATCGAGCGTTTGACAGAGAATCACCAAACAGGGGATTTGATCTTAACCTTGGACCATCAACCTATGCAGATTTTCAAGAATCGCTTAGATTACTTTGTCTTTTATCTAGAGTATCGTGGTTTTGATCTAGATGGTTTGGTCTACAATACGCTGGCTACCTCCTTTAGCATTAGTCTCCAGCTAGGCAATAAAGGCATCAAAGGACGCGACGTCCTGGTGTGGCAAGAGCCTCTTCACGACAGCCTTCCGGGCAACATGCAGTTGATTCTAAAGAGCCCAGAAATCCGGACCAAGAAGATCTTGATTCCGCAAAACGCGACCTATCATCGCGCTTTGCAGTTGACCTCGCAAGATCAGCATAGCTATTTTGGACCCCTTGGCTACCTGTATGATTTCAAGGTGAAAGACGATATCCGTAAAGACGCCTTTGTTTTGACTAATTCGGATCAGATCGAAGCCTTGACCTACCTAGTAGAGAATTTGCCGAATGTGACCTTCCGTGTAGCAGCTTTAACGGAAATGTCTGCGAGTCTCTTGTCTATGGTCCGCTACCCAAATGTGGTCTTGTACCAAAATATCAGTCAAGAGCGGATCAAAGAGTTGCTTAAGGTCTCTAGTATTTATCTGGATATCAACCACTATGCAGAGGTGCAAGGTATTGTTCGCAAGGCCTTCGAACACCAGCAAGTCATCCTTACCTTTAGCCATACCCTGCATGACCGCCACTTCCTCGCACAAGCCAATATCTTTGATCAAGGAAAAGAAGCAGATATGGTGGCCCGTATCCAGGAAATCTACCAATCTGTGGATAGCTACAGAGAAGCCGTCGCACAACAAATTGCCCAATCAAGTAGCGTTGAGCCAGCTGTTTTCAAAGCTCGCTTGCAAGAAGGGATAGGTGGACACAGTGAGTGATCGTAAGAAAGATTTATTTTACAAAGAAGTAGAAGGACGGATGGAGTCTCTCAAACGCCGTCCTGCCGAAAAAGAAAAGACGACACGTTCTGAAAAGATCAATGTTACTTTTAATGTGATCATTGGTTTGGTGATTCTGCTGGGAGTTATTTTTACCCTCTTCAGAGTGTTAGGAGGATCCTAAGATGGAAATGGTATTTGCAATCGGGATCTCGATCTTATCCCTCGCTCTTGTGGTTCTGATCACCCTGCAGCCTCGCCAACAACAATCGCTTTCAACAGATGCGACCAGTAACCTAGGAAAACCAAGTTACTGGCGGTCCCACCGTGGACTCAAGCTAGCGACCCTTGTTGTTAGCATCGTCTTTCTCCTATCCTTATTTCTTTATATGATGGTCGTACAGGCCTAGTCTTTAATAGAATGGATAAAAAGAAGTTAGAATGTAGACAAACTATTTTAAATTAAAATAAGTTAAGCGATTCTGCAAAAAAACAAAAATGAGTTCCATTTTTAAAATCGATTCAAGAAAATACCGAAACTTTCCGCTGTGAGAAAAGTGCCTGAAACAATAACGTTTCAGGCACTCGGAATTATTGAGACCCTAGGCTCAATAATTAGTCATGGAACTTCGAAGAAGTTCGCTGACGTCCGTACTCACCTAAGGAAAGTTTTTATATGACTTTATCTTCAATCTGAACGAAGTTGGTATTCTCCAACTTCGTTTTTTGATGATGTTGCCTTTGTTTTTATGGTATACTGAAAGCGATAAAATGATTGGAGCTTCCGATGAAAAAGATCCCCTTAGTATTTTCAGGCTGTCTGTTAGGACTGGTTGGCGCTGGAAACCTTCTTGCAGACTCGCTACCCTTCCTTGCTCACGCCTTTAGTCTGACAGGTTTGTTCTTCTGGTTTTTCTTTGTCGTTTATCATGCGATTCGCTGGCAAGAAACCAAGATAGAATTCCAACAACCAGCCCTTTTATCTGGGATGGCGACTTTTCCCATGACAGGGATGATTCTATCCACCTATCTTTTGCGCCTCTTTCCCGCCTTTGGAGGTCTATCACAGTTGGTCTGGTGGTCTGCCTTTCTCTTGGATCTGGGCTTAATTCTCTATTTTACCAAGACCCATGTCCTAGCGCGACCAAGAGCCAATGCCACTCCCAGTTGGACCGTTCTCTATGTGGGTATTGCAGTAGCAGCTTTGACCTATCCAGTTGTGGGAATCAGAGAGATTGCTTATCTCGCTTTAGTGATTGGTTTTGGTTTGACCTTTCTTCTTTATCCCCTTATCTATCATGATTTGAAGCAGTCACCCTTACCCAGTCATCTGTTGGGCCAAGAAGGCATCTATTGCGCTCCCTTTTCCCTTCTTTTAGCAGCCCTGGTTCGTGTGGGTGGAGCAAGCCTGCCTACCTGGTTCTTACTAATCATGGTGGTGGCCTCGCAAGGTTTTTATTTCTTTGTTTTGACGCGCCTACCGAAAATGATCAAAGAAGGTTTTCAACCTGCTTTTTCAGCCCTGACCTTTCCAACAGTCATCACAGCGACCTCTTTGAAAATGGCCCAAGGCTTGTTGCAACTGCCTTTCTTGACAGCTCTCGTATGGCTGGAAACTCTTCTTTGTCTCTTGATTTTAGTCGCTGTCTTAGGAGGTTATGTGGCTTATCTCAGGGAGTAGGAAGTCATCCTTTTTCATTGAAACCTTGTCACGATTATGGTAAGATGCACTATACGATTTGTCATACTTTATAGGAAAGGTATCTATGAAATTCATCAAAGGAAAGCTCTCACTGCTTTATCCCCTCTTTCTGCTCTTGTTTTATTTTTATGTTCGGCCTCAATTTCGCCCCTTGGCCCAGTATGTCTCCAACAGTGTAGCAAGCGCCAATAGCTATTATTGGACCTTATTTGGCCTAGAAGGCCTCTATGCAGTCTTTACAGGATTTTTGGTCTATCGTTTTTCTAAAAAAGCGCAGTTTAAGCTGGGGAAGAACCCTCTTCAAGCTCTGATAGAAGCCGTTTTTGCGGCCTGTTTGGTTTACTGGTTGGACTACTTCATCAGTGGTTTTGTTCAAGGACGGGCAGCGGTTTTGAGTCTCTTTCCACGGGAAATTAGCCCCACAGGGGTGCTTATCCTAGTGATCGCAATGGTCGTTATCCGGCCAGTGACAGAAGAGCTGATCTTTCGTGGAGCCTTGGTGAATGCCTACTTCAAAGGCTGGAAACTCTATGCTGAGATTTGGCTTCCAGCCCTCATATATAGTGGCCTACATTTTCTTCACACTCCCTTTTCGTTGGGAGCTTCTATCATCTATCTCCTGCCGAGTGTGATTTTTGGGATCCTGTATTATCGGAGTAAGACGCTCCTTTCACCTATTTTGGCTCATATCTTGCTCAATCTCTACTACACCTTGCCTTTACTTTTATCTGTATTTAAGTAGTAACCGATTTCCTGAGTGAGATTGGTTTTTTTTGAAAATATGGTATAATAGAATAAATTTAAAAGAGGGAGTTGAGGTTTGAAAAAAAGCTACCGCGTCAAACGTGACAAAGATTTTAATGCTATTTTTAAAAGTGGTCAAAATGTTGCCAATCGGAAATTCGTTGTTTACCGCTTGCACAAGGACCAACCGCATTTTCGAGTCGGCCTGTCTGTTAGTAAGAAACTGGGAAATGCTGTGACCAGAAATCGCATCAAACGTTTGATTCGCCATGTTTTGATCAAACACCAAGCCTTCCTTACGACCGATGATTTTGTTGTCATTGCTCGTAAAGGAGTGGAGGAGCTCGACTTTCATCAAGTAGAGAAAAATCTTGTACATGTCTTAAAATTAGCGCATGTCTACCAAGAAAGGGAATAATGTGAAAAAGAAACTGAAGTTAACTGGATTATTAGGAGCGGCCTTATTGGTCTTGACAGCTTGTGGAACCTCTCAAGTGACAGCTCAGTCGACAGGTGGTTGGGAACGCTTCGTCTACTTCTTTGCAGAAGCTATCCGCTTCTTGTCCTTTGGCGGAAGTATCGGTGTAGGGATTATCGTCTTTACCATTGTCATCCGGACGGTCCTCTTGCCTCTCTTCCAATATCAAATGAATTCAACCCGCAAAATGCAGGAAATTCAACCCCTCCTCAAGGAATTGCAAGCTAAGTATCCTGGGAAGGATCTTGATAGTCGGACCAAGCTTTCTGAAGAGATGCGGGCCCTATACAAGGAAAAAGGTGTCAAAACGTCTTCAGCCTTCCTTCCTCTCTTGATCCAGATGCCGGTCTTGATGGCCTTGTTCCAAGCGCTGAGCCGTGTCGAATTCCTTAAAGTCGGTCACTTCCTCTGGTTGGACCTTGGTGCGATCGACCCGACTTATATCTTGCCGGTTCTTGCAGCACTCTTCACATTTTTCAGCAGTTGGTTGACCAATAAAGCCATGCCAGAGCGTAATGGTAGTGCGACAACCATGATGTATGTGATGCCTGTGATGATCTTCTTCTTTGCCTTGTTCTCAGCCAGCGGGGTCGCACTATACTGGGTGACTTCCAATGCTTACCAAGTCGGGCAAACCTATCTCTTGAACAACCCCTTCAAGATTATTGCAGAGCGTGAAGCAAAAGAACAAGCTTCGCGCGACATGGAAAAACAAAAACGCCGTGCCCTAAACAAAGCACAGAAAAAGAAAAAATAAGAAAGAGGTGGACATATGGTCCTATATACTGGAGCAACTGTTGAAGAAGCGATTCAAAAAGGTCTGAACGATTTAGATATTCCTCGTATGAAGGCACATATTACGGTTGTAGCGCGTGAAAAGAAAGGTTTTCTTGGCTTGTTTGGTAAAAAACTAGCTCAAGTTGAGATTGAGCCCATTGCAGAAACAACGGTTGTGAAAGCTAACCAAAAAGCTGTCAAAGGAGTACCAGACGAGATCAATGCACAAAACGAACCGGTTAAGACGGTGAGCGAAGCAACGGTCGATCTCGGACGCGTCGTTGCAGCGATCAAAAAGGTCGAAGAAGAAGGAGAAGTTGTCTCTGAAGAAATCAAGACAGAAATCCTGAAACATGACAAAGAAGCAGATACCGTTCTTGAAGAAAAAGGGCATGAACATATCCTTGAAAAAGTTAAAGAACCAGCGACAAAAGAATCAAGCGAATCTGATTTCTCAAACCTTGGTATCGAGGTAGAGGAAAACTACAACATCGAAGAAGTCGTAGCTGATGTGACAGCCTATGTTCAAACAGTGGTCGATGAAATGGATGTGGATGCAACCATCTCAAGCAGTCACAACCGCCGTACAGTCAATATGCAAATTGATACCAATGAACCAGGACGTGTCATTGGTTACCACGGAAAAGTCTTGAAGGCTCTTCAACTTTTGGCACAAAATTACCTCTATAACCGCTACTCAAAGAATTTTTACATTACCATTAATGTTAATGACTATGTAGAACACCGGGCAGAAGTTCTTCAAAGCTATGCTCAGAAGTTGGCAACACGTGCCCTCGAAGATGGGCAAGCCCAACAGACAGATCCGATGTCAAACAGTGAACGCAAAATCATTCACCGTATCGTCTCTAAGATGGAAGGAGTCACTAGCTACTCTGAAGGGGAAGAACCAAACCGTTACGTGGTGGTAGACATCGAAGGATAATCTAGCTATTATTTCCCATAAGGGAGAGACGGGATTGAGCCGATCTCTCCTTTTTTAGGTTTAGAAAGGAAGCAAATGGCATTTGCAGCGATTCGAGAGTTTTTAAAGCTTCAAGGAATTCACTACCAGGCCCCAGCAAAGGCTGGAGTGCTAGCCTTAGAGATGGAGCAGTATCGTGCCCTAGCTCAAGCGGCTCGTAAGGAATTCACCGATTTAGTCTCAGCCTTTCAGAAGCGTCACCCCTACTTGGAGCAAGATCGGACCAGCCAGTGGATGAACCAGGCCCAGGTCTTGCGCCCTCATTTTTGGGCCTATCTAAAAGGAGAAGGGACGATGGCAGAGCCTATGTTTGCCTTGAGGCTCTATGGAGATGCAGTTGATTTTGGTGTTTCCTTAGAGGTGAGCTTTATCGAGCGAAAAAAAGATGAGCAGAGCCTTCAAAAACAACACAAGGTTCTCACCCTTCCTATCTCTCAGCCAGTTTATTATTTCGCCCAGAAAAATGGAGAGAGTCAAAGGGTAGAAGGAACAGAAAAGAATCGCCATGATCTGTTGCAAGCAGTAGCAGAAGGGGCGGTTCGTAAGGTCCTCGTCAAATACGATGTTTCTCTAGTCGAGGAAGATTCTCCTGAGAATATCCTGGATCAGTTGCAAGAGGCGCTGATGGCTCTGGAACCCTACTACTTGGCAACCCGTCAGGTGTAGAAAGGTGTTCTCCGACCTGTATTTGCAACAATTTTGCCATAGCTATTGACAAATAGAGTCGAATCCGATAGAATAGTAAAGTATGTTTAGTAACTGATCACAACTAGCCGGCTAAACGAATACAAAATCTATGAGGAGGTATTCATCGTGAAACGTACTTATCAACCAAGTAAACTTCGTCGTGCGCGCAAACATGGTTTCCGTCACCGTATGGCAACTAAAAATGGTCGTCGCGTATTGGCAGCTCGTCGTCGTAAAGGACGCAAAGTTTTGGCTGCCTAATTCAGATAAAAACCTAAAAACCAGTAGAAACTCGAGACTACTGGTTTTTGTTTTGTCCGAAAGTGAATTTAGAGGCGCTTTCTGCTATAATATAAAGAAGAAAAACTCGGAAGAAAAGGAAGATCATGCAGATTTTTGATACCCACACCCATCTCAATGTGGAAGAATTCGCAGGAAAAGAACAAGAAGAGCTCGACTTGGCCAAGGAAATGGGCGTTGTAGCCCACAATATCGTTGGTTTTGACAAACCGACGATTGAGCGTGCCATGGAGTTGGCAGACCAGCATCCAGAACTCTATCTCACGCTTGGTTGGCACCCCACTGAGGCGGGAGATTATAGTCCTGAAGTGGAGGCCTATTTACTTGAACAGCTAAAACATCCCAAAGTCGTCGCACTCGGAGAAATCGGTCTGGATTACCACTGGATGACAGCACCAAAAGATGTCCAAGAAAAGGTTTTTCGTCGTCAGATTCAATTGTCTAAAGACTTGGACCTCCCCTTTGTGGTGCATACACGTGATGCTTTAGAAGATACTTATGCCATCATCAAGAGTGAAGGAGTCGGTCCTCGCGGTGGGATCATGCATTCTTTCTCAGGAAGTTTAGAAGAAGCTAAACGCTTCATGGATTTGGGAATGATGATCTCCTTTTCTGGAGTGGTGACCTTTAAGAAAGCCACAGATGTCCAAGAAGCGGCAGCTGGCCTTCCGTTAGACAAGATCTTGGTTGAAACAGATGCCCCTTACCTAGCACCAGTTCCCAAACGTGGTCGGGAAAATAAAACAGCCTACACTCGTTATGTGGTAGATTTTATTGCAGAACTACGTGGCTTAACAACAGAAGAAGTGGCTCAGGCAACCTATGACAATGCAAGAAAGGTATTTGGCCTTGACTGAGAAAAGAAAAATACCAGAAGTGATTGTAGTGGAGGGCAAGGACGACACAGCTAATCTCCGTCGTTTTTATGAGGTGGATACCTATGAAACGCGAGGCTCTGCGATCGATCAAGATGACTTGGAACGAATTGCTACCTTGCAAGAGTTGCGTGGGGTCATTGTCTTTACCGATCCAGATTATAATGGCGAGCGCATTCGCAAGATCATTATGCAAGAGGTGCCCCAGGCCAAACATGCCTTTTTAAATCGTGGTGAAGCAGTCCCCAAATCCAAGACCAAGGGGCGTTCTCTTGGAGTGGAGCATGCGAACTTTGAAGATTTAGAAAAAGCCCTTGCTGGGCTGGTGGGTTCCTATGAAGATGAAAATTTCTTTGATATCACAAAGACCGACTTGATGCGGCTTGGACTGTTGATGGGAAGCGATAGTCGCAAACGACGGGAATATCTAGGCGAAGCCTTGCGCATCGGCTACTGCAATGGCAAGCAATTACTCAAACGCTTGGAGTTGTTTGGAATTTGTTTGGCCCAAGTCGAAGAGGCGATGGCTAGTTATTAAGACGGAAGTAGAGGGGATTCTTTACCTCTAAACTGATTAGAAAAGAGAAAAAATGAGAATTGCAGATTATAGCGTGACCAAGGCAGTGCTGGAGCGTCACGGTTTTACCTTTAAAAAATCCTTCGGTCAGAACTTCTTGACCGATACCAACATCCTTCAAAAAATTGTGGATACGGCTGAGATTGATAAGCAGGTCAATGTCATCGAAATCGGTCCAGGAATTGGAGCTCTCACTGAGTTTTTGGCGGAAAATGCGGCAGAAGTCATGGCCTTTGAGATCGATGACCGCTTGGTTCCTATTTTGGCGGATACCTTACGGGATTTTGACAATGTAACGGTTGTCAACCAAGACATCCTCAAGGTAGACCTCAACCAGTACATCGCAGAGTTTAAAAACCCAGACCTTCCGATTAAGGTAGTGGCTAACCTTCCTTACTACATTACGACTCCCATCCTCATGCACTTGATCGAATCCAAGATTCCTTTCCAAGAATTTGTGGTCATGATGCAAAAAGAGGTGGCAGACCGCATCTCAGCTGAGCCCAACACCAAAGCTTATGGTTCGTTATCCATTGCTGTCCAATACTATATGACTGCTAAGGTAGCCTTTATTGTACCTCGCACCGTCTTTGTGCCAGCACCAAACGTCGACTCTGCCATCCTCAAGATGGTCCGTCGCGAAGAGCCAGCAGTAACCGTCAAGGATGAAGATTTCTTCTTCTCTGTCAGCAAGGCTAGCTTTGTCCACCGCCGCAAAACACTTTGGAACAACTTGACTAGTCGCTTCGGCAAGACCGAAGAAATCAAAGCCAAGCTGGAAGCAGGAATCCAAACTGCAGGCCTGCAACCTTCTGTACGAGGAGAAGCTCTGAGCTTAGAAGACTTCGCCCGCCTAGCAGATGGCCTTCTAGATGCGGGAATAAAATAACAGAAAAGACATGAGCTTCATAGCTCATGTCTTGTTTGTTGTAGAAGGAAAGGACGGGATTTGAACCCGCGCGTGAATAAAAATCCACTTGCCGGATTTCGAGTCCGGTGCCGTACCGAGCTGGGCCACCTTTCCAAGATGCGGAGAAAGGGATTTGAACCCTCACGCCCGAAGGGGCACATGCGCCTGAAGCATGCGTGTCTGCCGTTCCACCACCTCCGCATAGTTCTATTATACACTTTTTAGGAAAAATGCCAAGGAAAAAAAGGAAGGTGCCCTTTCCCGAATTCTGCTAAAAGACAAGTCATAACAGATACTCCGTCTTCTGTTTCTATCCATTTAAAAAACGAACCTATTCGTTTCTAAAAGCGTCCGGAGAGGTTCACTTTTCGTTTTTTCTTATTGAGCAATCCAGCCTTATTTCTCATTTTTTGGTATAATAGGAGTATTAATCTCAAAGGAGTGCGATTTGCAAGGAACAATCGTCAAGGCCTTGGCTGGCTTCTACTACGTGGAGTCAGATGGTCACATTTACCAGACACGGGCTCGTGGAAATTTTAGAAAAAAAGGACAGACTCCTTATGTGGGGGATCAGGTGGAGTTTTCTGCTGAAGAGAATTCAGAAGGCTACATCTTGAGCATTGCCCCTCGTAAAAATAGCCTCGTACGCCCTCCTATTGTCAATATTGATCAGGCAGTAGTGATTATGTCAGCTAAGGAGCCAGATTTCAACGCCAATCTTTTAGACCGTTTTCTGGTTCTTTTGGAGCATAAGGGGATTCATCCCATTGTCTATATTTCAAAACTGGACTTGTTAGAAGATATGGAAGACATCCACTACTACCAAGGAATCTACCAGGTTATTGGCTATGATTTTGTCTTGTCGATTGAGGAACTCTTGCCCCTTTTGACCAATCAAACCACGGTCTTTATGGGGCAGACTGGTGTAGGAAAATCGACCTTGCTCAATAAAATCGCTCCGGATCTGGAGCTTGAAACGGGTGAGATTTCAGATAGTCTGGGGCGCGGTCGACACACGACCCGAGCTGTCAGCTTTTACCATTTAAATGGAGGAAAGATCGCAGATACGCCTGGCTTCTCCTCCCTTGATTACGAAGTGACGACCAGTGAAGATTTAAATCAAGCCTTCCCAGAGATCGCCGATGTGAGCCACTCTTGTAAATTTCGTACCTGTACCCACACGCATGAGCCCGCTTGTGCGGTGAAACCAGCCGTTGAAAGAGAGGAAATTGCGCCTTTCCGTTATGAGGATTACTTGCAATTTCTAAGTGAGATTGAAAACCGTCGCGAAACCTATAAAAAAGTTTCGAAAAAAATGCCAAAATAGGAGACACTACAACGATGAAAACAATGAAAATTGCACCCTCAATTTTGAGTGCAGATTATGCCAATTTTGAAAGTGAATTGAAACGCTTAGAAGCAGCTGGAGCTGACTATGCCCATATCGATGTCATGGATGGCCATTTTGTGCCCAATATCAGCTTTGGAGCTGGTGTCGTAGAGAGCATGCGTCCGCATAGCAAGTTGGTCTTTGATTGCCACTTGATGGTCACCAATCCCGAACACCATATCGAAGAATTTGCCCGTGCAGGTGCTGACATCATCAGCATCCATGTGGAAGCTACTCCTCATATCCACGGAGCTCTTCAAAAAATTCGTCAAGCGGGTGTGAAGGCTAGTGTCGTGATCAACCCAGGGACTCCTGTAGACAGTATCAAACATGTCTTGAACTTGGTGGATCAAGTCTTGGTTATGACCGTTAATCCAGGATTCGGTGGCCAAGCCTTCTTGCCTGAAACCATGGACAAGGTGCGCGAATTAGTCGCTCTTCGTGAAGAAAAAGGTTTAGACTTTGATATCGAAGTGGATGGTGGAATTGATGCTCAAAGTATTTCCCAAGCAAAAGAAGCCGGGGCCAATGTCTTTGTAGCGGGCTCTTATGTCTTTAATGGGGAGGTCAATGAGCGCGTTCAAACGCTCCGAGATGCTGTAAATGGGTAACATCGCAATACTGGCAGGAGGTGACAGCACGCTCTTGCCAAAAGATCATGACGTTTATGTAGGCGTTGATGGTGGCTGTTTGAAGTTACTGGAACAAGGTCTGCCTTTAGATATAGCTGTGGGGGATTTCGATTCTGTCTCTGAGACCGATTTGCGCCAGATCCAAACCCAAGCCAAGCAGGTTATTCAATCCATCCCTGAAAAGAACGATACGGATTTGGAATTGGCCTTAAAAGCGGCCTTTGAGGCCTATCCAGAGGCTGGTGTCACCGTTTATGGTGCCTTTGGCGGTCGTTTGGATCACTTCTTGTCCAATATCTTTTTGCCGACCGATCCAGACCTAGCTCCCTACATGGAGCAAATCCAATTAGTCGACGGTCAAAATCGCTTGATCTACAGATCAGCCGGCTGCCATGAGATTCAGCCAGATCCAGCCATGTCCTATGTTGGTTTTATGCCTGTCGGACAAGGTCGCTTAGAGATCACAGGAGCCAAGTATCCGCTCCATCAGGAGAATTATTTTTTGAAGGCCATGTATGGCTCCAATGAATTTTTGGATCAACTGATTCAAGTGAGTCTTGATCGTGGCTATCTTGTCATTGTTTATAGTAAAGACAGAGGTTAATATGAATATCATTCTGCTTCTGATTGGCCTGCTCAATCTGGGCCTCCTCATCTATCTCTTGCAACGGTCAGATGACACCAGACCGGCTTTACGAGAGATGCTGGAAGACCATGAGGATCATTTGACAGACCAGTTGGACTATCGTTTTGAAAAAGAAAGGCAAGCAAGCCAGATTGCCAATCAGCAGTTAGAGATCGCCCTGACAGATCGCTTAACCGAGATGCGAGTGGAGATCCACCAGCAGACGACGGCTCTGCGCGCTGAGATGAATGAGCACTTTACTAAAAATCGGGACAAAACAGATGAGCGCATGCGCCAGATCCAAGAGTCCAATGAAGTGCGGCTAGAACAGATGCGCCAAACGGTAGAAGAAAAATTGGAGAAAACCTTGCAGCACCGCTTGCAGACCTCCTTTGAGACGGTTTCAAAACAATTGGAGTCGGTCAACAAAGGGCTGGGAGAAATGCAGACAGTGGCGCGGGATGTCGGAACTCTTAATAAAGTTCTCTCCAATACCAAGACGCGTGGGATTATGGGCGAATTGCAGCTGGGCCAAATTATTGAAGATATCTTGACCCCAGCCCAGTATGAGCGGGAGTTTGTCACCGTTCCTCAATCCAGTGAGCGCGTGGAATATGCCATTAAGCTTCCTGGACAAGGAGAAGAACCAGTCTATCTTCCGATTGACTCTAAATTCCCACTGGAAGATTACTATCGTCTGGAAGAAGCTTATGAATCGGGAGAGAAAGAGGAGATCGAGCGTTACCGCAAGGCCCTTCTTGCTAGTATCAAGCGTTTTGCTAAGGATATCCAACAAAAATACCTCTTTCCACCAGCGACAACGAATTTCGGAATTCTCTTTTTGCCAACTGAAGGCCTCTATTCCGAAGTGGTTCGCAATCCAGAATTCTTCGATCGCTTGCGTCGGGACGAACAAATTTTAGTGGCTGGTCCAAGCACACTATCAGCCCTCTTGAACTCCTTGTCTGTTGGCTTTAAAACGCTCAACATCCAAAAGAGTGCAGATGACATTAGCAAGGTGTTGGGATCGGTCAAATCAGAATTCCATAAGTTTGGAGGGATTCTGGCCAAGACTCAGCGCCATTTAAAGAATGCTTCCAATAATATTGATGATTTGCTAACCAGACGGACCAGTGCCATCGAGCGGACACTCCGCCAAATCGAAAGCGATGAGGACTTGCTGGGACTAGATGTATATATAGAAGATGGAGAAGATGATGGTCAAAATTAACCAAATGAAAAAAGATGAATTGTTCGAAGGATTCTATTTGATCAAGTCAGCAGAAGTGCGTCAAACGCGGGCCGGGAAAAACTACCTCGCCTTTGTCTTCCAGGATGAGACCGGTACAATCGAAGGTAAACTATGGGATGCCCAACCTCACAATGTAGAGAGTTTTATGGCTGGGCGCGTGGTCCATATGTCTGGACGTCGAGAAGTTTACAATAATACTCCGCAAGTCAACCAATTAAACATGCGCTTGCCCCAAGCAGGAGAGCCCAACAATCCAGCAGACTTTAAGGAAAAACCACCAGTAGATCCCAAGGAATTGCATGAATACCTGTCAAACATGATTTTCAAAATTGAAAATCCAGTCTGGCAAAGGATTGTCCGGGCCCTCTATGGGAAATATGAGAAAGAGTTTTATAGCTATCCAGCTGCTAAGACCAACCATCATGCCTTTGAAGCAGGTCTCGCTTATCATACGGCGACCATGGTCCGCTTGGCAGATAGTATCGGTGATATCTATCCTCAGTTGAATAAGAGCTTGCTCTTTGCAGGGATTATGTTACACGATTTGGCCAAAGTGATCGAGTTGACGGGGCCTGAAAATACAGAATACACTGTTCGAGGCAACCTCATCGGCCACATTGCACTCATCGATGAAGAAATCACCAAGGTCTTGCAAGACTTGAAGATTGATGACCAAAAAGAAGAAGTCATCGTTCTTCGCCATGTGATCTTGAGTCACCATGGCTTGCTGGAATACGGTAGTCCTGTTCGTCCAAAGATCATGGAAGCAGAGATTATTCATATGATCGATAATTTGGATGCAGAAATGATGATGATGACAACAGCACTTGGCTTAATTGGTCCTGGCGAAATGACCAATAAAATCTTTGCTATGGAAAATCGTTCCTTCTATAAACCGAATCTCGACTAGTAAAAACAGAGATAAATACGGGAATGATTCTGCCAAAAATAAAATAATCAGGAAAAAACGGCCTTCTGTAAATCAGAATGTTCGTTTTTTTCGCTTCTTATGGTATAATGATAGAAAAAACTACATGGTGAGAAAATGAAATTAAGAAGAAGTGAACGGATGGTCGTGATTTCTAATTACTTGATCAACCATCCCTATGAATTGACGAGCCTCAATACGTTTGCGGAAAAGTATGAGTCTGCCAAGTCTTCCATCTCAGAAGATATCGTGATCATTAAGCGGGCGTTTGAAGAGATGGAAATCGGAAATATTGAGACCATTACAGGAGCTGGTGGAGGTGTTATCTTTACACCGTCTATCTCAGATCAAGAATCCAAAGAAATCGTCGAGGATCTTTGCAAGCAGCTGTCTGAAAGTGATCGTATCCTTCCTGGTGGCTACATTTACCTGTCTGATCTGTTGAGCAATCCAAAGATTTTGAATCGCATCGGCCGCATCATTGCCAAAGCCTTCCGAGATAAGAAGATTGATGCTGTCATGACCGTAGCGACCAAGGGAGTTCCTCTAGCCAATGCAGTAGCCAATGTCTTGAATGTTCCTTTTGTTATTGTCCGTCGTGATTTGAAAATCACAGAAGGGTCAACCGTTAGTGTCAACTATGTTTCAGGCTCAAGTGGGGATCGTATTGAGAAAATGTTCCTTTCAAAACGGAGCCTAAAAGCAGGAAGCCGGGTCTTGATTGTCGATGACTTCCTTAAAGGTGGCGGAACGATTAATGGGATGGTCAGTCTCTTGGCTGAATTCGATTCTGAATTAGCAGGAGTAGCTGTCTTTGCGGATAATGCTGCAACCGACCGTGAATTCTTTGAACACAAATCCTTATTGCGCGTGACCAACATCGATGTAAAAGAAAATAAATTGAGTGTCGAAGTTGGGAATATCTTTGATTAAGAGCAACAAAGGAGGATCAAAAAGTGAAAAGAATTTTAGATCGATTTGATAATAGTCCTTTGTGGATTCGCTTGGTGACAGTTCTGTCTCTATCCTTTATTTTGGTAGCTGGTTTGTATACCGTTAAAAAGAATACGGCTGCCCAGGTAACGACAGAAATTCAACCTGCTAAAAAGACAGGTTCCCTTCCAGTGAAAAAGGAAACAAAGGAAGAAAAAGAAAAGAAGGAAGAAAAGAAAAATACAGAAGCTGCTGAAAAAGCAGTCGTTCAAATGGAAACAACTCCAAGTCAAGATTCTGTGAACGCTGCCCAAGCTGCTGTGAAGAAAGTCAAAGATGCGACTCAAAAGCAATCGCTTGAGGCCCGTATCCAATACATCGCTAACTATTATGGGCTGACCTATGAGAGTGACACAGCGGCAACACAGCAGACTCAAACAGACGCTAATGCCAACACGAACGCGAACGCAAATACTAATGCCAATGCTGGAGTAGCTGGAGCCAATGCGACAGTTCAACCACAACAGCAACAACAGTATGCTCCGGCTGCAGATGCAGGGGCAGAAGAACCTGCTGAAGCTGGTCAATAATGAACTTTTTCGACTTCTTTAAAAAATAAAAAAACATCTTGCAATCAAAGTGCCGTCATGTTATAATAATAGACGGTACTTTTTACTTTTGGTCTCTCAAGAGTGTACAGGGACGTGCTGACAAATGTTGCAAAAGTACACACAGATGGTAGCTGTCACCAAGTGTACCATCACCAAAAATAAAAAATTTCACAGGAGAATGTAGATGCCTACAATTAACCAATTGGTTCGCAAACCGCGTAAATCAAAAGTAGAAAAATCTAAATCACCAGCTTTGAACGTTGGTTACAACAGTCATAAAAAAGTTCAAACAAACGTTTCTTCACCACAAAAACGTGGTGTTGCAACTCGTGTTGGAACAATGACACCTAAAAAACCTAACTCAGCCCTTCGTAAATTCGCTC